>ERZ795053.400-NODE-400-length-55475-cov-11.395489_pt1 | contig 55475 bp, 41 predicted proteins | sample MGYA00375137_ERZ795053 | MGnify/ENA primary metagenome ERZ795053 (study PRJEB30182, sample SAMN05720284) | activated sludge metagenome | isolation source: Anaerobic digester | place: Hong Kong | collected 2014-12-17 ...
GCTGGTATTGTGAACTTTAATAACCCATTCTTTGGTTGTGAATAAGAATCCTTCAGCATTAACCGAATCGGCGATACTTCCTGTTCCCGAACTAGTGAACAGTTCTATCTTTAACTTATGGGTTCCAACATATAAAAATTGGTAGTTTAAATCGAAGTAGCCTTTGTTGGAATTTGCAGTTCCTACCGAATCTCCATCAATAAAAAAGATGACAAACTTTATTTTCTGATTCGAACTTTTAAAGGAAAAGAATATGCGGTTATACAGAAGATCCACTGTGTCCTGATCGGACGCAAGATCCAGATAAACCGTTTCGATATTGGGTGGCGTAACATTCGTATCAAGATTTCTTTCGAAAATCTCATTTTCGTTGTACTCGCACGATGCTATTGTAAAGTAGAATAGTGTGGTAATTGCGAAAAGGGTAAGTTTCGCGTGCCTGTTTATATCGTTCATAAATTCTGTTTATAATCGATTCTTTATTTATGAAATTACCTATCATGAATTGTATGTTAAAAGTAATAGAAAGTTATTAAAAACATAAAGGCTTTTAGAAGAATAAAAGCAAAGAGAATATGATAAAGTTGCGCTTAATTTTTATTTGATAGAAATAGAACTTTGTTGACGTAAAACAAAATTGTTTAATTGGCCATTTGCTTTATTCTACTTGAAAAAGTGGGTGCAACAAGCAAAAGTTGTAGTGGAATGGCTATCTTTACTTAGCCTGTTTTTAAAGAATTTCGAATTAATTTTCTTCCAAATGAAACGCATTGTAACATTTACTGTATTGGTTTTGCTGGGTGTAGTGGCAGTTGCGCAGCCGTTACAACGACCTAAGGTTGCTGTTGTGCTAAGCGGAGGCGGTGCCAAAGGGTTTGCCCATATAGGTGTGCTTAAGGTTTTGGAGCAGGAAGGTATTCCCATCGATATTATTGTTGGTACAAGTATGGGAAGCATTGTTGGCGGATTATACTCAATAGGATATACGGCCGATGAAATTGGTAATATGTCGTTAACCGAGGATTGGACGCGATTGCTTTCGGATTACGTGCCACGCAAGCAGTTGGATTGGTACTCGAAGGAGGAGCAACAGCGGTACGTTTTGTCTATGCCGTTTTCCGAAAAGGATATGCCGGATTTTCCGAACGGATTGGTAAACGGACAAAATGTTTTGAATCTTTTTTGCGGCTTAGCGGCAAATGTTCCGGAACAGGCCGATTTTACAAAGTTTCCCATTGCGTTTTCCTGCATTAGTGCCGATTTATCTACAGGGCAGCAGGTAATTTTGAACTCTGGCTTTTTGCCTACGGCAATTTTTTCGAGCATGGCAATTCCGGGAGTTTTTACACCAAGTCATCATAATGGACATATTCTTGTTGACGGGGGAATAGTTGATAATTTTCCTACCGATGTTGCAAAGCAAATGGGCGCCGATATAATTATCGGGGTCGATCTTCGGAGCGATTTGCTGCCCGGCGATAAGGTCAAAACAATTAACGATTTAACCAATCAGCTGATTTCCTTTTACACGGTAAAAAGGGATTCCGTAAACAAAAGTTATTGCGATGTTATTATTCGTCCCAACATCGATGGGTACAATGCATCGAGTTTTAATACAAGGGCGGTTGATACGTTAATTCGAAGAGGTATGGAATCGGTAACGCCTGTTTTAGCCGATATACGAGCCTTAAAATCGAAATATAATTTAGAGTCTAAATCTATTTCCAGAGAATATGTGAATGAGAATAGTTGGAAAATTGTCGATGTTTCCATCAATGGGAAGTATTCCATGCCCAAGGAACGACTGTTGGATATTTTAAACTTGGATGTACCGGGAACGTATTCGTATCAGGATATAAAAAGGCATATAAATAATGTGTATGGCATGGGGGTTTTCAAAAGGGTTTACTTTAACCTCGAAGGAGATGGTTTGGGAAAAACGCTTAACCTTAACGTTGATGAAGATCGTTCGTGGGTTATGAATGTTGGTATGCGGGTAAATACGCGTAGCGTGGTTTCCATTGTGCTAAATGCCACGCGAAAGGATTATACCAAAAATATCGACTTGCTTTCCTTTACTGCCGATATGTCCACGAACCCAAAGTTTTCCTTTTTGGCTGAGTTTGGCAAAAAGAAATTGCCAAAATTGGTAGGAATGGTGGAAGGTGCTTATCGCGATTTAAACGTGCATATTACAAAGGATTATTCTTACCCGGCGAATATTTATTGGGGGGCGGTAAAGTTGTATTCCTATCAGCGTATATTTAAGTATTCCACTCTTGGAGTAGGGGCTAAGCAGGAGTATATTTTAGGAAAATTATACAATATTATTGGCGATAGCAGTTTATCGCTGTCAACAAGTAAAAAGTTGACAACACATTTTTACGGATTTTACAGTTTTGATAACCTGAACGATTACTATTTTCCTACAAAAGGTGCGGAAGTTTATTCCGAAGTTTCCTTGGCGCAGGATTTGAATTTTGAGAACATTAATCCGATTGTATTTATCAAGTTTCGACAGGCAGTTCGGGTTGGTGGTCGGGTAACTATGCAGTTGGGTGCTTATGGAAGATCGTTGTTCCGTGAAACGACCCCCGTTTATTTGGGAAATTTTGTGGCTGCTCAGGATTATGAGTTAAGTTTTAACTATCATTTGCCTTTTTACGGTTTGCCATCGTTATGGGCTACCCAGCGAACGACCGTAATTGGGAGTTTAGGATTACAGGTTAGGTTTATTCATAATCATTACATTGCGCTGAATGCAAATGGGTTGCTACAAAACGACGAACTTAGCAGTTTATCAAAGTATAATTCAATATTAGGTGGCGGTATTACTTATTCGTATAAGTCGGCAGTGGGGCCTATTGAGTTAACCGTTGGCTATTCCGATAAATACCGGAAACCCGTTTTATCGGCGAATGCAGGGTTTTGGTTTTAGTCGGTTTTAAAAGAACGGTTCCGATTTTTTGCATCGGAACTGCGCTATTTAACAACGATTTTCTTTCCTAATGCTTCAACAGCATCGCCAATGCGTATTTTGGCGCGTTTCCGGGTTTCAATATTTCCGTTTACCTTAACCTCGTTGTTTTCTACAAGCAGATGTGCTTCGCCTCCACTATTAACAATTCGGCATATTTTCAGGAGTTTATCTAGTTGAATGTACTCCGTGTCCAGTTTATATTCCATCATTGCTTTTCGAAATAAAATTTCTGCCAAATTACTTTAAAAACTAAAAAGGACAGTTTATTCTTATAGAGTTTTAGTAAACTTTTACATACTTTGCAGTTGCAGATATTAAAATGATACCATTAGATAAAATAGTAAATTTGGCGTTGGCGTGTGGTTTTCATGCGTGTGGCGTTAGCAAGGCTGAGCATCTTGTTGGTTCCGAGCCTTACTTGTTGAATTGGCTTAACAACGGTTACCATGCCGATATGGGCTACATGGCTCGAAATGTTAATCTTCGGTTCAATCCAACTTTGCTGATTCCCAATGCAAAATCGGTTATAAGCGTGTTACTTTCATACAAGTCGATGAAGTTGCCGATTAATAGGGAAGTTCCTAAAATTGCGAGGTATGCCTGCGGTTCCGATTATCACGGAGTGATGAAGAATATGCTATACTCGTTGTTGAATGCTATTCGTGCTGAGTTTGGAGAGATTAACGGTCGGGCATTTGTGGATTCTGCACCGGTGCTGGAACGCGAATGGGCTGTAAGAGCGGGGTTAGGCTGGATTGGGAAAAATTCCAATTTAATACATCCAAGGTTAGGTTCCTTTGTGTTTATTGGCGAGTTAATTGTTGATGCGGATGTTGAGACAATCGATAATGTTGAACGTAACAGGTGTGGAACTTGTACCCGTTGTATCGATGCTTGTCCGACGCAGGCAATTATAGTACCAAAGGTTGTTGATGCACGTAAGTGCATTTCGTACCTGAGCATAGAGAAGCGAGAACCTTTAAATGAGGATGAAAAGGAAATGTTGAACGGGTGGTGTTTTGGCTGCGATATTTGCCAGCAAGTTTGTCCGTGGAATAAGAAAGGTGTGGAGTTAGATTGTCAAAATTTTAAAAAGGAAAATTTGGTTGGTTTGAGAAGGGATGACTTGGCACAAATGTCGGAGACAGATTTCGATGTGTGGTTTTCCGGAACTCCGCTCGAGCGAGCAGGATATACCAAAGTAAAAGCCGCGGTTGATTATATATTGAAGAAGGGGTGAAAAAATTTGGTTGAAAATAGTATTCTGTTATACATCGAAACATTAAAAAAATGCCGGAATTTCCGGCATTTTTCAATATTAATATCTGTAATGTTCCGGTTTAAACGGACCTTCCTGTTTTACTCCGATATAGTCTGCTTGTTTTTTACTCAATTTGGTTAACTTAACGCCTAACTGATCCAAATGTAAGCGGGCAACCTCTTCGTCAAGATGCTTGGGAAGACGGTAAACATCAATTTCTAGATTCTTACTCCACAGTTCAATTTGTGCCAGCGTTTGATTGGAAAAACTGTTGCTCATCACAAAACTTGGGTGTCCTGTTGCACAGCCAAGGTTAACCAAACGACCTTCGGCAAGTAAGAACATTGCTTTACCATCTTTAAAAATGTACTTATCAACCTGAGGTTTAATGGTTACTTTTTCAACATCCTTTTGTGCGTTCAGCCTGTCAACCTGAATTTCGTTGTCGAAGTGACCAATGTTGCAAACAATAGACTGATCCTTCATGCGTTGCATGTGCTCCAACTTGATGATGTCGCAGTTACCGGTAGCGGTAACATAGATGTTTCCTTCGTCAAGGGCATCTTCAAGGGTTTTTACTTCGAATCCTTCCATCGATGCTTGTAATGCGCAGATAGGATCAATTTCGGTAATAATTACACGTGCTCCGTAGGAGCGCATACTCTTAGCACAGCCTTTACCGACATCGCCGTAACCGCAAACAACCACAACCTTACCAGCAATCATAACATCGGTTGCACGTTTAATACCATCGGCTAACGATTCGCGACAGCCGTAAAGGTTATCGAATTTACTCTTGGTAACGGAATCGTTTACGTTTATGGCAGGTACAAGTAGTTCTCCTCTTTCTTTCATTTGGTAGAGACGGTGAACACCTGTAGTGGTTTCTTCGGAAACGCCCTTCCACTCTTTAACTAAGTTGTGCCATTTATTAGGAGATTCAACTAATATCTTTTTAAGAAGGTTGATGATGACCTCTTCTTCGTGCGATTCGGCTTTACGGTTAAGTGTATTAGCATCGTTTTCTGCCCTATATCCTTGATGGATTAGTAATGTGGCATCGCCTCCATCGTCAACAACAAGGTTTGGTCCCTTTCCGCCGGGGAACGATATTGCCTGTGCTGTACACCACCAGTAGTCTTCGAGAGTTTCGCCTTTCCAAGCAAAAACTGGAACACCGGCAGCGGCAATGGCTGCAGCAGCATGATCCTGTGTGGAAAAAATATTACAACTTGCCCAGCGAACATCTGCACCAAGTTCAACCAATGTTTCAATAAGCACTGCTGTTTGAATGGTCATGTGAAGCGATCCGGTAACCCGGGCTCCTTTAAGGGGTTTGTCGGGACCATACTTTTTGCGAATGGCCATAAGACCCGGCATTTCCTTTTCGGCAATTTCAATTTCTTTTCGTCCCCAATCGGCTAACGAAATATCCTTAACCTTGTAGGGTAGTGTTTCTACAATAACTGGTTCCATTATATTAAATTGTTTTAGAATAATCTTATTCCTTTACGGGGCGCAAAGTTAAAAATAAGTTTTGTAAACTTTCTTTTTTTTGGTCTTTCAGAGCATTAAGTGCGTCTTCCTTATCTTTAACCAAACTGTCCTTTAAATGTTCGATGGAAGGGAAGCGTTTTTCGTTGCGGAGACGTTTTATGAAGGCAACCTCGATGTTTTCTTGGTAAACATCCTTGTCGAAATCAAAAATGTTAACTTCAATGGTTTGCTTCTGAAAAGTATCGACAGTGGGTCGGAAGCCAATGTTTAACATTCCAAATTTAATTTCGTTGCCTATATTTATAACTACAGCATAAACACCTTCCTTAGGAATCAACTTAAGTGGGTCGTTGGGACGAATATTGGCTGTAGGAAACCCAATTTTTCGGCCAAGTTGTTTCCCGGATTCTACCGTTCCTGTAAGGAAGTATGGATAGCCGAGCATTATATTGGCTTTTTCGATATTGCCATTGAGGAGTGCTTCACGAATTTTTGTCGAGCTGATATGTTGACTATCCACGGAAAGTTGTTCTACAACTTCAACCGTAAAGTTCATTTCTTTACCTAGTTTTCTTAGAAGTGTGGCATCGCCTTTCCCTTCTTTCCCGAATCGGTGATCGCTACCAACTACAATGTACTTCATGTGATAGTTTTTTACCAGATAACGAATAAAGTCTTCCGGTTCGAGGTTATAAAAACTGGGTGTGAATTCCTGAATAATTAAGTAATCGATATTTAATCTGGATATAATTTTCCATTTTTCATTAAGGGTGGTAAGAAAACGTAATTTTTCAGGATCTTTTTTTAAAACAAGTCTGGGGTGTGGCCAAAATGTTAGAACTGCTGATTTCAGATTATTGATTTCGGCTGATTTTAGCACCCGCTGAATAAGTTCTTTATGTCCAGAGTGAACGCCATCGAAGAAACCCATTGTTATTGCGGTTTCTTGCCCTGAAGTTTGCTCCGGTTTCTGAACTATAATCATTTTTACAGGATTGTATAACTTTGCTAATATGCTAAAAAAAATTCAAGATTGTATTTGTAATGCTTATGGTTTACCACCGCATTGACCAACGTTTGTTTTTTATGGACAAAAGCCCCCTGAAAGGGGGCGAAACCCTTTCGCTTTCTTTTAGTTAATTGTTAAATCCATCGAACTAAGCAGAAATCCATTCTATGCGGTAACATTGGATTTTTAGGGTAAACCCTAATTCCACATTCAAAAGCACCGGGATCAACGGGTATAAGTTTTAAACGGTATGTGGCTCGTGAACCTTCGGTTGAATAAAGTTGAAATTCGTGTGCACGCTTTACGCTAACTTCACCTCCCTCGAACAAATCGGCAATTACCATTTCTACACCAACTTCGTCGGGGCCAAGTCCGCTTAAATCCAAAGTAACTTCGGAGATGTATTCCTTGCCCAACAGAATAGCCTCGTGCGATACATCGAATTGTTTAACTTGAATAACCTCAATGTCGTCCCAATTACGGGCAACCCTCTTTTTCCAGTTGGATATTGATTTTGCTGTTGCAAAATCATTTTCGATTAGCTCTGCCGAGCGTTTATTTAACTTATTGTAAAATCTGCTTTGATAGTCGTTAATCATTCGCAGGGTTGTAAATTTAGGGGCAATCTGCGACAAGGAGTTTCGAATGTAAGAAATCCACCTGATAGGAATGTTTTCCTGACTACGTTCGTAAAATGCAGGAACCACTTCATTTTCGAATAAAGTATATATGGTTTCGGCATCCAACTCGTCCTGAAATTCTGGTTCGGTGTATGTATTTTCCATTGGTAATGCCCAACCGGCATCCTTTTTATAACCTTCGACCCACCATCCATCGAGTACGCTAAAATGAAGAACCCCATTCATAACTGCTTTTTGTCCGCTTGTTCCGGATGCTTCTAATGGGCGAGTTGGTGTATTGAGCCAAACATCGACACCCTGAATCATGTGGCGAGCAAGTTCCATGTCGTAGTTTTGGAGAAATACTATTCTACCTATAAATCGGGGTTGCTTGGAAATTTCAATTATCTGCTTTATTAAATCTTGTCCGGCTTTATCATTTGGGTGGGCTTTCCCTGCAAACAAAATTTGGACTGGCTGATCGGGATTGTTAACAAGTTTGTCGAGTCTATCTAAATCTTTAAATAGTAGGTATGCCCTTTTATAAGTGGCAAACCTACGGGCAAATCCTATGGTTAGTATTTTATCGCTAAGTTTTTCCTGCATTTCAATAACCTCTCGTGGACTTTCGAATCGAACCATATGGGGTTCGCTAAGCCTTTTATTTATTAATTTTATTAGCCTTTTTCGAAGCACATTTCGAGTATCCCATATCTTGGAATCAGGTATATTTTCTACTATCTCCCAATTTGGCTGTTTTACATGGCTTATCGATTTCATAGAATCGTCCTCAAGCATATTTCGCCATTCTTTTGCAGCCCATGTTGGATAGTGAACTCCGTTTGTAACGTAACTAATGTGGAGTTCGTTGTAAAAGTAGCATGGCCACATTCCCGCAAACATTTTTCGACTTACTTCGCCATGTAACCAGCTAACGCCATTTACTTCCTGTGACAAGTTTATGGCTAAATGGCTCATAGAAAATTTTTCTTTGGGATCGCCAGGATTCATGCGTCCAAGGTCCATAAACTGATCCCATGTTATTTTTAACCTTTCGGGGTAATGAGCCATATACGAACGTAACAAATCTTCAGGAAATACATCGTGACCAGCAGGAACCGGAGTGTGTGTAGTAAATAAACTTGTAGCCCTTACTACTTCGAGGGCTTCGTAGTACGAAAGTTTGTCGTTTAAAATGAAGGTACGTAACCGTTCAAGTCCGGTAAATGCAGCATGACCTTCGTTTAAGTGAAAGATGTTGGCCTCAATTTTTAGTTCTTTTAATGCTCTAATTCCTCCTACACCCAGTACCATTTCCTGTTTAAAACGGTTTTCCAAATCTCCTCCATATAGATGGTGGGTAATGGTTCTGTCGGCAGGCTGATTGTCTTCAAAATCGGTATCTAACAGGTATAAGTCGGTTCGTCCAACTTCAACTTTCCACACCCTTGCATAAACTTGGCGACCAGGAAATGCAATGCTGATAGTTATCCATTTGCCATTTTCGTCTCGAACGGGAGTTGCCAGTGTTTGCGAAAAGTTTTGTTGATCGTAAACGGAAACTTGCTGTCCCGAAGCCGAAAGGCTTTGGGTAAAATAGCCATAGCGGTAAAGCAACCCAACGCCTACCATGTCGATGTTACTGTCGGATGCTTCTTTTAGGTAGTCGCCGGCTAAAATGCCTAAACCTCCTGAGTATAATTTTAAAGAGTTATGCAAGCCGAACTCCATGCTGAAATAGGCAATTCTTGGACCGCTGCGGCTAACTTTATCCATCATGTATGAAGTGAACTTCAAATATGTGGAATGCAATTTTTCGACAAAAGTTGCATCGTTTTCCAACTCTAACAGGCGAGGAAGACTAATTTTTTCGAGAAATAGGATAGGGTTTTTTTCGCATTTTTCCCATAGTTGGGGATCAATGGACTTAAAGAGCTCCTTAGTTTCCGAGTTCCACGACCACCATAAATTTCTCGATAAATCGTCGAGCGATTTTAATTTCTTGGGTAAGCTTTTTTGTACTAATATTCTTACCCATGAAGGCTTGTTGGCTTTAAATTTTCTTTCTTTTTTAGGAAGAATTTCCTGCCGTTCTTCTTCCATAAAAATATGAGTTCGGTTTCCTACCTGCTGCAACGCAATATTGTATGCGTTTTGATAGTAGGATATAAAGTTTTTCCAGAGAGCAATTTTGGAAATGTCGAAGGCATTTTCGGAGAGAAGTTTGCGTTGTTCTTGGTCGAGAAGTGTTATGGAATTTAGCTGTGCTACAATTGCATCAACAACTTCGTTATCGTTTTCATCATTACGGGGAATTACGGTTATCGCATTTTTTTCTTTGCTGTATTTTTGGTTTACCCATTCGCCAAATCCGGCCAAAGTGGTTGTTATTGTTGGAACCTTGAATGCTAAACTTTCCAAAGGTGTGTATCCCCAAGGTTCGTAATACGACGGAAATACGGTTATATCCATTCCTACAAGCAAGTCGTAGTAAGGCTTATTAAATATTCCATCGTCGCCATTTAGGTAGCAAGGAACCCAAAATACCTTTACCTTATCGGATGATGAGTTGTTTAATCCTACGGAACGAATTTTTTTGAGAATAGGTTCGGATTCCGGATCGTTTAAGTAGTGGGTAACATGGGTGTCGTCCAGAATAATGTAATTATTGAAGTCTTTGTCCTTATCGAGTAAGTTGTGGAAAACGTCCTTTCTGGGACCATGATGCCCTGCTGGAATTAGTAAAAAGGCTAGAATTTCTTTATTCAGGTTGTTTTCACGATTAATTTTGCCTAGTGCTTCAATAAAAACGTCTATTCCCTTGTTTTTAAACTCATACCTTCCGCTTATTCCAACTATTATGCTGTCCTTAGCAACATCGTGAGCAAGCATAGCCTCGGCAACTTCATAAAATTTAATTCGTCCTTCTAATCGTCTGAGTTTTAGTTCATCGTTATCGGGAATAAAGGAATCGTCGAAACCGTTTGGAGTTATTAAATCAACGTCTTTCCCGAGAAATTGTTTACATTCTCTTGCTGTAATATCGCTTACTGTGGTAAAAGCATCGGCTAGTTGAGCCGAAACAGACTCTAGCGATTGCTTGGATATTACATTAAATTCTCGTGCCTTTACGTGAGGTTCGTACTTTTCAATGTTATTGTATAGCGGAAGGTTGTTGCCAGCTATACTTCTACCTAAAACTGTGGCGTGTGTTGTAAAAACAGTACCTATTTGTGGGGCATTCTTTTTTAGGTAGAGTAATCCTGAACCGGTCATCCACTCGTGAAACTGTGCGATAACCCGATGACGAAGGCTTAAATGGAAGTTTGCAAAACTTTCTATAACCTTTCCGGCAGCATAGCCAAAAAGGGTAGGTTCTATATAATCCCATTGGCCGGTTATCGAATCGAGTTTAAATTCTTCCCATAACTCTTTGAAGATTTCATCCTTTTGGCTAATTAATCCGGAAAAGTTTATAATTATAGCGATGGGTTTACATGGAATGTTCCAACGGCCAATACGAATGGGTAATTTTTCTTCAAGAGCTTTATTCCTCCATGCTTCGAAAAGTGAAGGATCTTCAATAAACTCGCGATTATGCTCGGTGTCCTTAATAACGTCGGGACCAATGGTGATGTAATTATTGTTAAGTTCGGCTTCTAGCATAGAAGCTTTAGTGGAAATAACCGTGTGTATCCCGCCTACTTTGTTGCATACTTCCCAACTTACCTCGAATATGTAATCGGGTTTTAACAGTTTCTCACTCATATGATTTTTCTTTTAATATAGTTCTACTTGCTTTTTTTTGTATTGCCTTTGGGGCTCTTTTTAGTAGCAGTTTGTGTTACGGGCTTTTTTGCTTTAGTTGTTGAGGCTTTTGCCTTCTTGGGCTCTTCGACCTTTTTTACTGTGTCCTTTTTCTTTTTGGAGATGGTAGTCTCCTTTTTTTTCGGGACAGCTATATCTTTCTTCGGAGCCTCATTCTTTACCGCATTTTTCGGAGATGTACTTGCGGTTTTTGTTGCGGTAGAAGTAATTTGCTGTTGCAATTCTTCGATTTTCTTTTGATAAGCCCCTATTAACTTTTTAATCTCGGTAGTTTCGCTTTCTTCCTTTTCGTTGAACAGCGACTGCTCCATTAACTTGTTTTTAACGCGTAACGAAAAATCGCTTAAAACATTCATGTAGTTAATAAAAGCTTCGTATGGAGAATCGTATGGGTTAAAATATTTGTGTACATCGCCATCGCTGAACCATTTGGTACATAGGTAGTAAAAATGGTCGCTGGTTTGCAAGTAAAGCCAATCGCGTTTTATATCGGGATCGTCTATTTGCTCTACCTTGTCGGCAAGGGAGTATAGTTGGTTGAAAGCGCTATCCTGAAGTTCGTTTCCCAGCCATGCGGTAAGATCGCGTTCCTCATCGGCCCATGAAATAGGCGAAGGTACGTGTAGTAATGCAACTGGTTGATGCTTTTTGGCCGCCTCTGCAGGGGTTAAAAATTCGAAGTTGGAGTTTGAGAAAATCCTATCGGGTAATGCACGCATAAAATCGAAAATGCCGGTTTCTGCCCATTGATGCTCGCCAAAGGTTTCGTAATCCATAAACAGGTTAACAATTTCTTCATTTGGGTCGATGTTGTCAAGCCACCAAACAAACTTTTCGGTTGTGAGCGGCCATTCGGACCAATCGCGGTTCGAAAATCGAAAGGCAATATCGTCGCTGAGTTGGAAATTCTTTAGTAGAAGTTTCAACTTTGGATTAATATCATTTGCATAAACAAAGTTTGAACTTTTCCACCCCAGAATATGCTTTGCACCTTCGGTTAGCATAGTTTTAAACCCTAAGTCGGCTACCATTGCGCCGATTTCGTCGGAGTAAATTAACTCGGTATTTCGAAATGTTTTGGATTCGTAGTTAAACAGTTCCTTTATTTTCTTTTGTTGTGCCCTTACCTGCCGGGAAAATTCATCTTTGTTTTTAAGCGAAGAAAGGGAGTGTGAGTAAGTTTCGGCTAAAAATTCAACGCATCCCGTATCGGCAAGTTTACGAAAACTGTCGAGTACATCGGGAGCATAAAGTTCAAACTGATCTAAGGCTGTTCCCGAAATGGAGTACGATATTTTAAAACGGGAGCCATACTCGTTAATTAGGTCAAGCATTAGTTTATTAGTGGGAAGGTAGCATTTTTCGGCAACTTTTCGCATAATGGAACGGTTGGCAAACTCATCGAAATAGTCGTGGTGTTTACCAATATCGAAGAATCTGTACCTGCGAAGCCTAAACGGCTGGTGAACTTGAAAGTAAAAGCAGATAGTTTTCATGTGGTTTCTTTTTATAACGTACAATTGTTTTCTTACTTTTATTCTCTGCTTTGCTTGTAAGCAGAATTTTTGAACTAAAGGTTAATTTGTTAGCTGGTTGTATATGTTTATTATTTTTCGTGCAGCATTACCCCATTTTAGGTGATTTACTTCTTCCTGTCCATGTTTAATAAAGAAGTTCGATAAAGCGCTGTAGTTAAGTAGTCCGTTTATGCTATCGGCTAGAGCATCTACATCCCAAAAGTCAACTTTTATAGCATATTTTAGCACTTCGGAGACCCCCGATTGCTTTGAAATAATTACGGGAACGTTGGAGCGCATCGCTTCCAGCGGGCTAATTCCGAATGGCTCGGAAACCGATGGCATAACGTAAACATCCGAAAGCATAAACATCCGATTAACATCTGTTCCTTGTAGAAAGCCTGTAAAGTGAAATTTGTTGGCAATTCCTAACTTTGCTACCCGTCGTATCATGCGATTTAGCATATCGCCGCTTCCGGCCATAACAAAGCGCACATTATGGTTATACTTTAGAACCTTGTTGGCTGCTTCTACAAAGTAATCGGGACCTTTTTGAAAGGTAACTCTTCCTAAGAATGTAACAATCTTTTCGGAGACACCCCTATCGTATTCATGATCTACATGGTTTGAAAAATCTACAGCGTTGTGTACTGTAACCACTTTGTTTTCGGGAATTCCGTAGCGGGTAATAATAATATTTCGAGTGTAGTTGCTAACCGCAATTACGCGGTCGGCCATTTCCATACCTCTTTTTTCAATATCGTAAACATTTTGGTTAATGTTTTCGCCGCTTCGGTCGAATTCTGTAGCATGTACATGGACAACCAACGGCTTTCCCGATACTATTTTGGCAGCAATTCCAGCTGGATAAGTTAGCCAATCGTGCGCATGAATTACGTCGAAGTTTTCGGTAGCCGCAATGCTGGCAGCGGTAACTGCATATCGGTTTACCTCCTGAATTAGGTTTACTCCGTATTTTCCGGAAAATCTAAATTTTTTTTTCGAAGAATTTCCGTTTTCCTCTAATATTTCTACTTGATTTGCATTTACAATTTTCTTGAATTCTTCGGGGTCAACGTAGGGAACAATGTTCGAACTAATTTCCAAGTATTTTATATTTTTCCAGAACTCTTCCAATTTTTTGCTAGCCTCAACAACATCAATATCTTCGGCAGCAACTATCCTAACTGAGGATTGATCCTCGTCACCAAAAGCCTTAGGAACAACAAAAATAACCTCTACTTGTCTTTTGGCCATTGAACGTGTAAGTCCAAAACACGCTGTTCCCAATCCTCCTGTTATGTGGGGTGGAAACTCCCACCCAAACATTAAAACTCTCATAGTTTTGTTGTTAATTGCTGTATTGTTTAATCATTTTTATAATACGAATAAGTTCGGCTACACTCCAGGCTTGGGAAATACATCCGTTTGGACGTTGAGGTGGGTCGCCGTCGTACACTTCAGCAACAGATGATATTCCGTAAATATTCATGTCTTCCTCGAAAGAGTCAACTATTCTTTGAGCAAGGCTGATTGCCGATTTTCCATGCAGTTTAAAGTGAGCTTCAACGTAATGTCCCAGTAACCACGGCCATGCGGTTCCTTGATGGTAGGCCGAGTCTCGTGTACTTTGGTCGCCTTCGTATCTGCCCTTATAGTACGGATGCTTGGGCGAAAGTGTTCGTAATCCTTTGGGTGTGTAAAGTTCGTGATCGACAATGTTTAGTATAGACATCATTTGCTCGTCGGAAAGCGGGGAATATGGTAGCGAAACGGCAAAAATTTGATTGGGACGTATATCTGAATTTGCGCCTTCTTCGTCAACGTAATCGGCTAAATAGCCTTCGTTTGGCAACCAAAATGTTTGGTTAAACGATTCTTTTACCTTATTGGCTATAGGTTTCCACTCCTTAACAAATTTTTTATCGTTGTTGGCAGTTGCAAGTTCTATGGTAAACATTATTGCATTATACCAAAGAGCGTTTATTTCTACAGGATAACCTATACGAGGAGTTACGGGTTTTCCGTGTACTATGGCGTCCATCCAAGTAAGGGCATACCCTTTTTCGCCAGCCCAAATTAAGCAGTTATCGTGCATTTTTATGTTAAAAGGAAGTCCGTTTCGAAATCCGTTGAGTACTTCCTTAAGTTTTTTCCCATATTCAGTCCAAACGGTCTTGGCGTCCTTTGTGTACGAGGCATATTGTTGTATAGTCCAAAAGAACCATAGTGGAGCATCCACCGAGTTAAATGCCTGCGATGAGGAGTTTCCTGTATTCGGGAAAAGGCCTTGCTTTAAGTCATGTAGCAATGTCTCCATTACAGCCTTGAAACTTTTTTCATCGCTTAAGCAAAGGGTTAGCCCTGGAAGTGAAATAAAAGAATCTCTTCCCCAACTTCCAAACCACGGGAATCCGGCAATAATTTCATTACGTTTATCCTTTTGAATAATGAACTGTTTTGCGGAATTTTTTAAACTGGAACAGAAACTATCCTTTTTAGGCCGTTTTTCTATTTCAGCGTTGAATTTGCGAAGTAGCGAGGTTGGACTTTGTTCAGAAGTTGCAGCCGAAAGCACAATACTTTCTCCTTTCTTTATGGACAGTTCGAAGAAGCCAGGGACAAATAAATCTTCATGGCCGTCATAACCTCTTTTAATTTCTTCCATATACTCGACATTATAGTACCAATCGGGCGATGGAATAAATTCGTTTTTTCTGCTTGTTTGTAGGTGTAAGTATGGAAAGCCCGTGTAAAGTTTATATTTAACACCATTAGCGCATGTTTGGTATTTAGTATTAGCCCACATATTTGCTTTGCTCAGCATATTAACGTTTCGGAATGCTAAAAACGGTTTTATGCGGATTTTAGTTGGACTATGAGCATCTAACAGGGTGTATTTAATCATGAATTGCTCTTCGTTATGTACAAAAAGCAGCTCTTTTTTCAAAATTACACCACCTACTCTGTAGGTTAGAGTAGGAATTGGTTCGTAAGAGAAATCTATAATGTACTTATGCCCTCGTGGCTGATAAATGCCTGGATAGCGATGAATTCCTAAATTGAACTCATGGTCGTGCTGAATAATTGTTTCATCTACATTGGAAAGTAAAACATGATTTTCGCCATTAAACTCTTTAATGGGTAAAACCATTAAACCGTGATACTTGCGGGTATTGCATAGGATTATTGTAGAACTAAAATAACCACCAGAATGGTTGGTACTAAGGATCTCTCTATTTAGGGAGTATTCGAGGTTAACCAACTGCTCCTTGTCAAAACTTAAGTATTTCATCGATTTCCTTTTAATGTTTAACATCCTTAAATTGAGCAACAAGTTAATTAAAAAATATGATAGAAACGCTATGTAAAGCTTATCTTTTAACTATTTTTGAGGATTGAAATTAACACATTTCAGATTGAATTCGTTTGCGCTTGATGTAAAAAAATATTAAATGTTTATACAAAAAAACACTTTGTTCGTTCGTATAGCTATACTTTTTGGAATTGCTTTTCAATTAGCAGCTTGTAAGCCCGAATCCAAAATTGTTTATGTTGAAGTTAACGTAGCATCGTTAGCCAACCAAACTGTTTACGTTTCAACGTGGGGAAAAAATGGCTTGACAGTGATGGATTCCATGATGTTGGATAGAAAAGGACGAGCAAAAAAATCGTTTAGTTTAAATTACCTGCCTCAGGTTTTTGTTTTTTCATCTGTTGAAACTGGCGATGAAGTTGTGTTTACGGCAAGTCCCGACGATAGAATTGAAATTGTAGAAAAAGAGGATGGTTTGCATGTTTCAGGTAATTCCGAAAGTACGTTGTTTTCGTTACTTCAGGAAGAATATGCAAAATCCATTAGGCGTATAGATAGTTTAAAACGTGCCGCGGTTGATACATCAGGTTTGTATTCGCAGGATTCCATAAGAGTTGTAAGAAAATTTAAGGTTGATTCAATTTATTCTCAATTAAAGCAGGAAGTGGTTGACTATGCGAAACAGCATCCATTCTGGTTAACGTCGGCCATTGTTTTGCATTCTGCAACAGATTCTTTAACTCCATTGTTGCCGTTGAAAGATTACGCACAAATTCACAAGTTTGTGGATTCGTGTTTACAAGTAACTTATCCCGATAATCCAATTCTTGAGAGTTTTCGGAGAATTGCAGGTGAAATGGAACAAGTAAATAAAGCTAAGGTCGATCATCAAAAAATAGGGTTGATGGCTAAATTGCCAAGATTTGAAATTGTTGCAGTGGACAGTCAGGTTGTTAGGCTTCCTGATTATACAACTTCACTTTGGATAATCGATTTTTGGGGCGATTGGTGTAATTTGTGCAGTGCAAACGAGCAAATATACGGTGAGTTGCTTAGCGCTTCTTCGAACAAGTCGATAAAAATTGTGAGAGTGGCTGTAAATTCGGACAAGTCGAATGTAGTTAAACTAGCCAAGGCCGATACGCTTGGAATTATCTACGCGATCGAACAGCAGAATAGTGGACTGTTAGATAGTTTAGGAATAACCTATTTGCCTTCGAATATGCTGTTAAACCGGTATGGTTGGGTAATAGGCAAAGACCTTTTTGGAAGGGAACTTACCCAAAAGGTTGATGAATATTTTAAAACTCAATTAAAGCCGGTAATAATTCCAAAACAAAGGGTTAAAAAAGATTCCGGTCGAATCGATTCTATGGTAATGCAAAAAATTAGAATCAACCGGATAACACCTGATACTGCACGAATAAAGATTCCGCAAACAGTAAAGATTAATTAGAAAAATGACAGAGGTTCGGCCAAAAAAACAGTTAGGGCAGCATTTCCTTGCCGATAATCGTATTGCGCAGCGTATAGTCGATAGTGTTAATCAGGAAGAATTTAGCAGCATTGTTGAGGTTGGTCCGGGCATGGGAGTGCTAACAAAAGGATTATTGACAAAGTACGCCGATAAGTTTTTTGCAGTAGAAGTTGACGAAGAATCCGTTGCTTACCTTCATAAAAATTATCCTGGATTTGGGCAGAATTTGATATATGGCGATTTCCTTAATATTCCGATAGACGATAAGTTTGGAAACAGCATTGTGGTAATTGGAAACTTGCCCTACAACATTTCCTCTCAGATTTTTTTCAAGATTCTCGATTTGCGGCAACGAGTTCATCAGGTGGTAGCCATGGTGCAGCGTGAAGTTGCCCAACGAATAGCCGAAAAGCCCGGTTCGAAAACGTATGGCATTTTAAGCGTGCTATTGCAGGCGTACTATAACATAGAGTATCTTTTTACGGTAAACGAAGGTTCGTTTATTCCTCCTCCGAAGGTAAAATCGGCGGTAATAAGGTTAACCCGAAATAGCGTAAACGAATTGGGTTGTAACCCTGCGCTTTTTGTAAGGGTAGTGAAAACCGCGTTTAATCAGCGTCGTAAAACCTTACGGAATTCAATTCGTTCCGGCTTTGAGGGTGTTGAAATAGATGAGCCTTTCGCATCGAAAAGGGCCGAGCAACTTTCAGTTGCAGATTTTGTGACGTTAACAAATTCTATTGAGGCAAAAATTGCTAGCCTTTAGTATTTATTGCCTCTACCGGATTTAGTTTCGAGGCAATCCATGCGGGAATAAAGCCGGACACAACCCCAATTATAGCAGAAATTACCAATCCTCGTATAATATTCCCAAGGGTTAAGGTTACCGGGAAATCCAATCCGTATGTAACAATTAGGGTTCCAACAAAAATAAGGGCAAGGCCTATAATTCCACCAAGAATTGCAAGAAGCATTGCTTCATATAGAAACTGGATAAGAATAAAGTACCGTTTTGCTCCCAATGCTTTCTGAATGCCTATTTGGCTGGTTCGTTCTTTAACCGATACAAACATGATGTTTGCAATGCCGAATCCACCGACAATTATCGAGAAGAAAGCGATAAAGCCGCCGGCAAAGTTAATGGAACCGAATATCGATTCGAGGCTGTCTTTTAACAGGCTAATTTGGTTAAGTGCAAAATCGTCATCGTCCAAGGGTTTAAGCCTGTGAAAGGAGCGAAGTATGCCTCTTAACTCGTCCATAAGGTCTTCGGGGCTGACCTTGTCTTTTGCTTTGACCATAATCCAAGGGCCTACTCGTTTAAAGTCCACCATTGTTTTTGCTAGGTCTAGGGGAATCATTACCAAATCGTCGGAGCTGTCGTCTCCAATGGCCGATTTGCCTTCACGGGCAAAAACGCCAATAATGGAAACCTTTCTACCTCCAATGCTTATGGTTTTTCCAACGGGATCGGCTCCCTGGAAAAGTTGGCTGGCAATTTCGCTTCCTATAACCGCAAGCGGTCTGCCTGCTCTAAGTTCGAATAAATTAAAAAATCTTCCGCTTTGAATGTCAAACGACCTGATATTGTCGTAGCCATCCGAAACCCCGTAAATGGTAACATCCGGAATGTTATTCCCTTGATACTTTATTTGCTTACTAAACGAAACGTTAAAACATGAAGCTTCCATCAAATTACTTCTTGTTCGTATTTCCTGCATGTCGTTTAGCGTGGGTTGGGGCCTGTTCATGTACTTCCACCAAGGGTATTCCTCGTTTCCACCCCATGGCCATTTCTGAACGTAAACCACATTGTTTCCTAATGTTTGCAAACTGTTTCGTATGTTTTGTTCTAGGCTGTCAACCATGGTAAAAACCGATATGATTGCAAAAATTCCTATGGTAATTCCCAGTAACGACAAAAATGTACGCAGTTTATTCGCAATGATAGATTGGTACGAGAACTGCATACTTTCTCGAACAAGTTTTATTAAGATTATAAAGGGCTTGAGTATTTTCATAGGGATTTTTGAGTGTGGTTGTTTGTTAAGCAAATGTATTAATATTTACGAGTTGGGTCTTTTTGCTAATGTTAAATACTATAAAATATACGTTGTAACTGTTTCATTATTATGCAAAAAGTTAATGTGGAAATTTTTATACTGTGGTGTTAGTCAATTTTTACGGTTTAAATCTTTGATTGAAGTTTGTCTTTTTGGTTTAAAGTTTACTATACGATTTAAATTGATTTTTAGAAGAAACTAATTCCCAGAATTATTCAAATGGGATTGATTTTATTGAGGGTTAAGTTACATTTGATGTTAAATATACTTTAAACTGAAATAATGTTTAAAAAATATGTAGTTTATTTTATTGAATTTTAAAAGGATTTAACCATTTTTACTTGAATTTTTTACAGAAGTATTTCATTAATACAAATATCAGATAGTCAATACGATGGATTTTTTAAAGCCTGTTAAAACAGCATTAATTTCTGTTTATCATAAGGATAAACTGGATGAAGTGGTAAAATTGTTGGAAAAGTATAATGTTAAAATTTTCTCTACAGGAGGCACTCTCGACTTTGTACGAAATTTAGGCGTTGATGCTATTGCCGTGGAGGAGTTAACGGGATATCCATCGATATTAGGAGGAAGGGTTAAAACCTTACATCCAAAAGTGTTTGGCGGAATTTTGGCTCGCAGGGATAACGAAACCGATTCGGCTCAACTTCAGGAGTATGCAATTCCGGAAATAGATTTGGTTATTGTTGATTTATATCCATTTGAACAAACCGTTTTATCGGGTGCTTCGGAGTCGGAAATCATCGAAAAAATTGATATTGGAGGCGTTTCGCTTATTCGTGCAGCGGCTAAAAATTACAAGGATGTTTTAATTGTTTCCAAGAGGGAACAGTATGGGAAGTTGAAGGAAATATTAAGCGATAACGAATGTAAATCGTCGCTTCAGCAGCGTAAGCAATTTGCGCTGGAAGCATTCGAGGTAACCTCGCATTACGATACTGCTATTTTTAAATACTTTAACGATGGGTTAACTCCTATGGCCTTTAAGGAAAGCGTTCAAGGTATAAAAGAGTTAAGGTATGGCGAGAATCCTCATCAAAAGGGCGTTTTTTATGGAGATTTCGATAGTTGTTTCGAGCAACTTCATGGAAAGGAAATTTCCTACAATAACCTTCTCGACATTGATGCTGCCGTTGCCTTGATTAAGGAGTTTGATGAACCAACGGTTGTTATTTTAAAACATAATAACGCATGTGGTGTTGCAACTCGAAGTAATTTTGATGATGCGTGGACCGATGCGCTTGCAGGAGATCCGGTTTCCGCTTACGGCGGTATAGTTGCCATAAATGGAAAGGTAGAGGAGGATGTTGCCGAAAAAATAAATAAGATATTTTTCGAGGTAATTATTGCTCCCGAATATAGCCCTTCGGCATTGGATATTTTGCAAACAAAGAAGAATAGGATTATTCTAAAAATAAAGGATTTTCAACTTTCAAAGGTTACTTACCGTTCGTTACTAAACGGCGTGTTGGTACAGGAACGGGATACCGTAAAGGAATCTGCCGACATGTTGAAGGTTGTAACGAGTACATCGCCTACCGATGCTCAGATTTCCGATTTACTTTTTGCTAACATCATTGTTAAGCATTCCAAGAGCAATGCTATAGTGTTGGCTAAAAATCGGCAGTTAATCGGCAGTGGGGTTGGTCAAACTTCGAGGGTCGATGCTGTGAAACATGCAATAGAAAAGGCAAAGGCGTTTAAATTCGACTTAAAGGGAGCGGTTTTAGCCTCCGATGCTTTTTTCCCGTTTGCCGATAGCGTGGAGTTGGCTCACGGCGAAGGTGTTGACGCAGTAATTCAACCCGGTGGGTCAATCAGGGATAAGGACAGCATAGAGTTTTGTGACAACAACGGCATTGCAATGGTATTTACAGGAATTCGTCATTTTAAGCATTAATAACAAAGTAATATATTCTGGATTATGGGACTCTTTTCTTTTTTGACGCAGGAATTGGCAATAGACCTTGGTACGGCCAATACGATAATCTTGTATAACGACAAGATTATGGTGGATCAACCATCGATTGTGGCAATGGACCAAACCACAGGCAATATGATAGCCATAGGGGAGACGGCGCGTGCCATGCATGGTAAAACCCACGAAAACATTAAGACCATTCGACCTCTTCGGGACGGTGTAATTGCCGACTTTAATGCTGCCGAGCAGATGATTAGGGGAATGATAAGTATGATAAATACTAAGCATTTTATGTTTACCCCTTCGTTGCGAATGGTTATTGGAATTCCAAGCGGTAGTACCGAAGTCGAAATTCGTGCTGTGCGCGACTCATCGGAACATGCAGGCGGTAGGGATGTTTACTTGATTTATGAGCCTATGGCTGCAGCGTTGGGTATTGGATTGGATGTTTTGGCGCCGGAAGGAAGTATGGTTGTTGATATTGGTGGTGGAACTACCGAAATTGCCGTTATTGCTCTTGGCGGTATTGTTTGCAATAAATCGGTACGTATTGCCGGCGATGGATTTACCGCCGATATTCAGGCATACATGCGTCATCAGCATAATGTTAAGATTGGAGAACGTACAGCCGAGGAAATTAAAATTAATGTAGGTTCGGCATTACCTGACCTTGATAATCCACCTGCCGATTTTGTGGTTCGTGGTCCAAATTTGATGACGGCATTGCCTATCGAAGTTCCGGTTTCGTATCAGGAAATAGCATACTGTCTCGATAAATCGTTATCGAAAATTGAGTCGGCCATTTTCAACGTTTTGGAACAAACGCCTCCTGAGTTGTATGCCGATGTTGTGCAAAAAGGTATTTACCTCGCAGGCGGAGGAGCATTGCTTAGAGGATTGCATAAGAGATTATCGGAAAAAATAAATATTCCATTCCATGTTGCAGAGGATCCTTTACACGCTGTTGCTCGTGGAACGGGTATTGCTTTAAAGAATATTGAAAGATTTCCGTTCCTGATGAGGTAGCATTTGTTAAGAATATAGAACAATTTAGGTATATGTTCTAAAATAGTTTAACGGGTACAAGTGCCAGTATTGGTATGTTTTAGATGATTTAAACCGCGTAATGTTTTTGCGATGAATAACTTATTAAAGTTGCTGGAGCGCTTTCATTTTGTTATACTTTTTATAATTCTTTTTACAATTTCATCGGTATTGTATTTTAATACAACCTATTACCAAAAGGCGAGGTTAAATCAGTTAACGCTGGGAGTAAGCGGCTTTTTCGACAGTTACTTTTCTTCGTGGAGCAGTTATTTTAACCTTCAAACTAGTAATACCAAATTATTTAAGGAGAATGTCAATTTAAAAAATAGGCTGGCATATTTACAGCAAAAGTTGAAAATGACGGCCGATACAGTTGAAGAGTTAAAAACTGCCGAAGTTTTGTACCGCTATATGCCTGCAACCGTTGTTAGCAATGCCGTTAATCAGCAAAATAACTTTATTTTGATAGATGCGGGAGAGCAAGATAGCGTAATGGCTGGTATGGGAGTTATTTGCGATCGGGGGGTAGTTGGCGTTGTGGTATCATCGTCGGAACATTTTAGTTCGGTAATATCGTTATTGAATACCGATTTGGTAGTATCGGCAAAACATAAAAAATCGGGGGTATTTGGATCTTTATCTTGGAATGGCATAGACTATAGAAAAGTTAAACTTTTGGATATTCCTCTTCATATAAATCTTGCTGTTGGCGATACTATAGTAACCAGCGGTTTTTCGGCAATGTTTCCTCCGGACATACCCTTGGGTTCAATTGTGGATTTTTATAAAAAGGACGGTCGTTTTTTTGATATTACCGTTGAACTGTTTGCCGATTTTAAAAGTCTTGACAAGGTGTATGTAGTAAACTCAATTCGCAGAAAAGAACTTAACAAGATGTTGGAGGCAGCCGAAAAATGAAAGATTTTCCAAAATACGCACTTTTATTAATAGTGCTGATGATTCTTCAGATAGGCGTTTTAAATAACCTTAACCTTGGTGGCTATATTAATCCGTACATATACATTTTATTTATTCTCGTTCTTCCATTTTCAACGCCGGGATGGTTGTTGCTTCTCTTAAGTTTTTTTGTCGGATTTATAATGGATTATTTTTGCAATACCCTAGGTTTACACATGTCTGCGGCAGTTATGCTGGCATTTGCGCGCCCTGCAATAATACGGAGTATTAGCTTTGGTATTCAGGACGAGAAAAGTTCTCCCGATTTGGCACATGAAGGGCTAGGTTGGTTTGCAAGATATGTCGTAATTGGCGTTTTGGTACACCATACCACGTTGTTTTTGTTAGAAACATTCTCGTTCCGTCTTTTTTACCTCACTATTGTAAGGATTATTCTTAGCAGTGCAGTGTCTATTTTCTTTATAATATTAATTGAAATTTTACGCTTGCAGCGTCATAAGGATTAACCGTGAGTTTAAAGTTACAAACCGATAGACATTTTGTAGTTTCTGGAATTGTTGTTCTGGTGCTGTTAACTATCGTTATTAAACTCTTTTATATTCAGGTTATAGATTCTCGCTACAAATTTTCTGCGCAAAATAATGTGTTACGATATGTAACTCAATATCCGGTTAGGGGATTGATATACGATAGGAATGGGAAATTATTGGTCTCGAATAAGGTGGTTTACGATTTGTTGGTAGTTAAGCGGTTGGTAAAATCGTTTGACACAACAGAGTTTGCCAATTTGCTGGATATATCGACCGATCAGGTAAGAGAGGCATTTACATCTTTGAAAAAGCAACGGGGATATTCATCGCGAAAAGCGATGGTATTGCTAAAGCAGTTGCCTGTAGATGTTTGTAACCGATTTAGAGAACAGCTGTTTCGTTATCCCGGTTTTGAATTGCAGCCTAGAACCGTTAGAAAATATGAACGGCACATTGCTGCGCACATGCTAGGATATGTTGGTGAGGTTGACGAAAATACGATTAATAACAATTCGTATTATCAGTTGGGCGACTATATTGGAATTAGCGGGTTGGAAAAAACTTATGAAAAAGAGTTAAGGGGTAAAAAAGGTGTAAATATATACATGGTTGATGTACACAACCGAATTAAAGGTCCTTACGAAAATGGGAAGTTTGATTCTGTTGCAGTAGAAGGGAAAAATTTGGAGACCACCATTGATGCCGATTTGCAAGAGTATGGAGAGAAGTTGATGGTGAACAAAATAGGAAGTATTGTTGCAATTGATCCGAAAACGGGTGAAGTGTTGGCTATGGTAACAAGTCCTTCGTACGACCCATCTCTTTTAGTAGGCAGGGAACGGGCACAGAACTTTATGCAGTTGCAAACCGATTCCTTAAAACCCATTTTCAACCGATCCATTATGGCTCTTTATCCTCCGGGGTCAACATTTAAGGTGGTGAATGCATTAATCGGATTACAGGAAGGCATAGTACATCCTTATACTCAGTATAGTTGTGCAGGAGGATATACTGTGGGGCGCGGAGTTGGATGCCATATTCACCGATCTCCCATTAATCTTACGGAAGCCATCGAGATGTCGTGTAATACTTATTTCTGTCATGTTTTCAGGAATATTATCGACAATCCGGAATATGGTTCTGTTGAAGAAGGTTTAAATGTTTGGAGGAAGCACGTTGAGTCGTTTGGATATGGGCACAAATTGGGGATTGATTTGCCAAACGAGTTAGGTGGAATTGTTCCGAGCACTTCGTTTTACGATAAGTATTTTAGAAAAGGAGGATGGAGTTCTCTTACTATAATATCATTGGCTATTGGTCAGGGGGAGTTGTCTGCAACGCCATTGCAAATGGCTAACTTGGTATCGACTATTGCCAATCGGGGGTATTACCTTACGCCTCACATTGTTAAGAGCATTGGTGATAGCTTGTCAATCGATGAAAAATTTTCCCAAATGCACAGAACTACTATAGATTCTGTGTGGTACAATTATGTTATCGAAGGTATGGATATGGCGGTGAATTGTGAACCGGGAGGTGGTGGTACCGCAAGAATAGCAGCATTACCTAACATAAGAATTTGTGGTAAAACGGGAACGTCGCAAAATCCTCATGGTAAAGATCACTCGGTTTTCTTTGCATTTGCGCCAAAGGATGATCCTAAAATTGCCATTTCGGTTTATGTGGAAAATGCCGGTTTTGGGGCAACCTGGGCAGCACCTATTGCCAGTTTGATGATAGAAAAATATTTGACGGATTCTATATCCCGACCATATTTGGAAAATTATATTTTACAAGCAAATCTTTTAAATCGCCGTGGAAAGACGAAGTAAACTATTATCGAATCTTGATTGGACTACCGTCTTCATTTACATATTGCTTGTATTAATGGGGTGGCTTAACATTTACGCTGCGGTTTACAGCGATGAGCATTCAAGTATATTCGATTTTTCGCAGCGGTATGGTAAACAGTTAATTTGGATAGGTTTTGCCTTTTTGCTGGCAATTATAGTGCTTTTTAGCGATGCACGAATATATTCCGGATTTGCCTATGTTTTTTACATTTTAATAATCCTTGCATTGTTTGCTACTTTAATGTTTGGTAAGGTTGTAAATGCTTCAAAATCGTGGATACAAGTTGGTTCGTTTGCCATTCAACCTGCCGAGTTTGCAAAAATTGCAACTATTCTTGCCTTGGCAAAAGTAATGGGCCGGTACAATTTTAAGTTGAATAGTTTTAAATCGTATGTAGTTGCTGGATTTATAGCATTCTTTCCTGCATTAATAATATTGATGCAGAACGATATGGGGTCTGCATTGGTTTTTGGTTCTTTAATAATTGTTTTTTTTCGTGAAGGTTTACCAGGATGGCTGTTAGCATTTTTTGCATTTTTAGTTATGCTGTTCATTTTTACGTTGGTTTTTAGTACAAGCGCCATTATGGTTACATTATTGCTATTGGCAGGAATTGTATTTGTAGTAATTGGCGGAAAATTAAAGGCTTATGCTCGTTTATTGGGAATTGTATTAGGTGTGGGCGTTGTTCTTTATTTTGGCTCACAGATTTTTAGTTGGAAAATACCATTTAATTATATTTTTATAATCCCTATTTTGGTTGGTGTTTTGGCTGCTTTAATAAAAGCCATAGCATCGCGATCACGAATAGTTTTTTACTCGGCATTATTTTTACTGGTTTCTGTTGGCTTGTCGTTATCAACCGATTACGTTTTTGAGCATGTGTTGGATGTTCATCACCAAAAGCGAATAAATGATCTTTTAGGCATAGAATCCGATCCATTAGGGTGGGGGTATAATGTAAACCAGTCGAAGATTGCTATTGGTTCCGGTGGCTTTTTGGGTAAGGGTTATCTTCAGGGAACGCAGACTAAGTTTAATTTTGTTCCGGAGCAAAGCACCGATTTTATTTTCTGTACCGTTGGAGAGGAATGGGGATTTATTGGTTCGTTTGTAGTTATTTTGTTGTTTGCCATTTTGTTGCTGCGACTGCTAAAAATAGCTGAGCGTCAGCGGGAAACGTTCTCCCGTATCTATGGGTATGGAGTGGTCTCGATTATGTTTTTTCATGTAGCCATTAATATAGGTATGACCATTGGGCTTGTTCCGGTAATTGGGATTCCGTTGCCATTTTTTAGTTATGGAGGGTCGTCGTTGTGGTCGTTTACCTTGATGGTGTTTATTCTTTTGAAACTCGATTCGGATAGGTATGGTGCGCTAGGTTAATGTTGTATTCTGTTTTTACCAAATGGTTTAGTTCAGAAAAAAGCGCAGTAAAATTATCGCTCAAAAAGTTGAAGTTGCTTTGAACTATATCAATGGCAAATTTCCCATTGTTGGGAAGCGATGTGTTTACACTCATTATCTCCAAGGCCTTTTTTAAACCGCTTAAGTTGCTATAGCTAAGTAACCTATTGCTGTAAATCATAAAAGGTAAGAACTTTTTAACGGTTAGGGGTAATTGAAAGTACTGTTGAAGCATCTGAAAATAAAAGGTTCTGGTAAAGTCTTTTAAGTCACGTTGAGAAAACTCGTGCCATCTGACGGCTAGAATATGGTCGAAAATAACATCGAGTACAACTCCTGAATACTTTTGATAGCCGGGTCTTAATAGTTCAATGCAGTTACGGGTTGATTGATGTTTGTCAGTAAAAAAATCGATACTTCGATGTAATCTTATGCCTGTTTGTACCTTAGTAGAATAGTTGTCTAATTTTTTCCCTTTTACATAATCGCCAATAAAATTTCCCAGTCGAATTTCGGAATCGTCACCCGAGAGGTATAAATGAGCCAGGAAATTCATAATCGAAATTTATACTTTTATAGCATCCAATGTTGTATCGGGGGCGTTTGGTATATACTTCATTAACTTAAAAGTCTCTCCATCCCAAACAGCGTAAGTGTTACTTACCAGCCAGTCGCCTAGAATGGCAATTCTTGCATCGTCGGTTAAAGGGTAAATAATAGGAGAGTGCCAGTGCCCATATATGAAAAAGTTGAAGTTTTCCTTTTCCAGCATTAGGCGGGAATACTTGGTAATTTGTTCATCTTCACCCCTAAAGTTGTGGGTAATTTCCTTGGAATAGCGACTGCCAATGCTCCATCGGTTTCCAAACCACAACGAAAAGTTAGGATGTATGCGTGCAAACATCCATTGCAACATGGGACTGGTAAACATTTGCTTAAGCAATTTGTAGCTTAAATCGCCAGGACCCAAACCATCGCCGTGAGCCAGTAGAAACTTTTTCCCCAGCAGGTCAACCGTAATTGGTTTCCTGTGTATTGTTACGCCCAGTTCTTTTTCAAAGTAATCGAACATCCACACATCATGGTTTCCGGTGAAAAAATGAACAGGAACGCCCCTGTCGGTAAGGTTGGCAATTCTCCCTAAAAATCGAGTATAACCTTTTGGAACCACACGTTTATATTCGAACCAAAAGTCAAAGATATCACCCACTAGGTAAAGTTCTGTAATTTCATCGTTAATGCTGTCAAGCCACGCATTAAACAATCTTTCCCTTGGTAAACTTTCCTGTTGGTTGGGTAAACCAAAGTGCATGTCAGACGCGAAAAATATTTTAGGCGTTTGGCTCATATCTTTACGTTACTTGCTTAGTGCTTCTTTTATGGCGTTTTTCAGGTCGTCGCCATAAAGATTTTTCCCAATAATTTCCTGCTTTTGGTTTATAAGGTAATTAGCAGGTAATTGTTGTACGTTATACGTCATGGCAGCAATAGAAGTGCTGGGCTTATCTTCTCGAACCATAATCCAAGGGATATTTGTATTCTCAATATATGTAAGCCATTCATCCTTGTTGGTGTCGAGCGAAACTTGGTACACCTCAAATCCTTTACCGTGAAAATCCTTATAAATATTTAGTAGTTCCCTGTTGTCGAGCAAGCTGTTTGTGTTTGTTGTTGCAAAGAAGTCTAATAGCACTACTTTCCCTTTTAGTGAGGATAACTTAACGGAATTGCCTTTCTTGTTCGGAATGTCTAAGTCGGGAATAGACATTTCGGAACTTTTAACTAATTGCTGAATTTTTATACTTGCTATTCTGTTTTCAATTCGTTTAATATCGGCAAGCATTCCCTTTGTATAGTCCGATTTCGGATACATTGCTCTCCATGCCGAAGCAACCATTTTTATAAGGGTTAAGTCTTCTTCCCGATCGAAAATAAAAAAGTCGTTATACTTTAAGTATAAACCCATGGCGCTGGCCTTCGACATCGGGTTTTTCCATATAAAGCGGCTAATTCTGCCTCTTAAAGAATCTAGTTCGGTTTCAAATTCTTTGTTTAATTGGTTACGTTCGGTATCGGCATTTGCTTTTAGGTAGCTGTTGCTAATTTCCTTAAGTTTTTTCTCCGAGGCTAAGTAAAGTTTTGTTATGTATTGCACCTTGTCCGATCCTTCCGACCCTTTGACCTTATAGTCGAGTAAGTTTTCGGTATTGCATTCGATTTCTATTGTTTCGCCTTTTTTGGCAAGTAAAGTAATGGCGCCGCCTTTTTTAAATCCAATGGAGTAAAATGTGGGCTCATCATCTTGCGTTACGCCAAATTTCTTAACCGATGTTCCCGATTTTATTTTCACAGAATCGAGAATTTGGCTAGTGTTATAGCCTAACTTGGTTAGGTATAAAACATTTTTGGCAGGCGATGTTACTTCAACTTTAAAAACAACATCCTTGGGGTTACTGCACGAATTCACAATAAGTGAAAATAATATCAGCAAGACGCTATAAAGTGTTAGTTTTGTATTGTTCATTTCAATTCTGTTAAAGTGCATTTGTTATAAGTTATAACATTTCGGGTTATGCCCCTATTTTAATTTTGTGTATGCAAATTTAGTAATTAGTCCGTAAAGGCAAATTATAATTAAAGTTGATGTAGAAATTTCAAAACATGAAAGCGCTAGTTAAACCGGAAGGTTCATTTATCAGTTATTTTAGCAATTTAGTTAAGCAGTATGGTGGTGTAAATTTAGCACAGGGAATTCCCGGATTCGATCCACCAAGGTTGCTTGTTGAGGAGTTAAAAAAAATATCTGTCGGAAATTTTCATCAGTATGCTCCGGGGGTTGGCAATTTTGAGTTAAGAAATTTGCTTAAGAAACACTTTGGACTATCCGACGATAATTTGCTAGTTGTTCAGGGTGCAACGGAAGGGTTGTCGTTAATTTATACCTATTTGCTTCGGAAATTGAACGGAAATTTTAGCGTGCTTTCGTTCGATCCGGCCTATGAAAGTTACAGCAAGTTGCCCGAAATTTTCGGGCAAAGGTTTATTCCTTTTCATTTTGGCGACGACGGACATGTGAATTTTCAGGAGTTGGAAAAAACGGTTACTAACCAGAATGTAAAGTTGATTTTTGTTAGTTCGCCGGGAAATCCTTTCGGAAATGTTTGGAGTAAGAACGATATAGTTGCCTTGGTGAACTTGGCCAATAAGTTGGACTTTTACTTGGTTTTCGATGCCGTTTATCAGGATCTGTACTTTTACGATAAACCATATATTCCTGTCGATTTGTTATCGGACAGGCTGTTTATTGTTAGCAGTTTTTCAAAATCGCTTTGTATAACAGGTTGGCGGGTTGGGTATATCCTTCACCACGACTCGCATTGTACGGGGTTAAGGGCAATTCACGATTACATTGGGCTTTGCGCTCCATCGTTGCTTCAGCAAGCGTTGGCTGGTTATCTCGAAAAAAGCAATTTTGCCGCTGATTTTACTGCCGATTTGAGGGAAAAGGTGCTAAAGTCTTTTAGCTTGTTAAGCAATACTTTGCTAAAAAAAGGATTTACAATTCCTAAAATTGACGGTGGTTGTTTTATTTGGGCAAAACTGCCCGATGGCTGGACCGATGGGTTTAACTTTGCTGCTGAGTTATATACTAAAAGAAAGGTTGCGGTTATTCCGGGCGAGCACTTTAGCAAGGAAAAGCAAAATTGGATAAGGTTGAATATTGCCCGACCTATAAGCGAAATAGAGCAGGCTTGCTACGAAATAAACGATTTTATAAAGTAAGTTGATGTTGTCTCCAATTTTACTGGTTATAGTCCTTTTGTACTCTTTGCTGGTAGTTGCGTTGGCAGTAGGGGTATGTATAACATTTGGAGAAAAAGGAAAAAGTAATGGTAAGGTAAAGTCGGTTAGTGTAATTGTGCCTTTTCGGAACGAGGCGGAAAATCTTGTAAGGTTAATTTCTGTAGTAAACAGCCAAACTTTATCGCCCGATTTATGGGAGGTAATTCTTGTTGACGATGGTTCTGCCGATAGTTATTCCGACAGCATTGAAACTCTTATTCAAGGTAGAAATTATAAGTTGCTGAAGTTGCCTTTAGAAAGGCATGGTAAAAAGCAGGCATTGCTTTTGGGTGTAAGTCATGCAAAGAATAGTTTAATAGTATTTACCGATGCCGATTGTATTCCCGCATCTCCACGTTGGTTGGAAAGATTGTCGGAGCGTTCCGTGGATGCAGTTTTTTTGCAAGGCTTGGTAAAAGTTCAGTTTCTTGGTAGCATTTGGGAGTGGGTCGATGCTCTTGAGTATGCGTCGCTAATGGCCGTTTCGGCTGGCAGTTTTGGTATTGGCCGACCGGTTATTGCCGCTTCGGCAAACTTGGGAATATCAACAAACGGTGTTGCAATTAACGAATCGACAATTAAGGCCGATGTTCCTTCGGGCGACGATATGTTTTTGCTTCACGAAGCAAAAAGGGAAAAAGTAAAAACTTCCTTTGTAGGGGCAATTGACGCGTCTGTTTTAACAAGGGGAAGCACATCCTTTTCTCATTTTTTTAAACGGCGTCAACGTTGGGCTTCAAAGTCGGTTCACTATACCGATTTCGATACAATTTTTGTGGGACTGCTAACGCTGTTGGCCAACTTGGCTATAATTGTTTTACTGCTTTTGGCAGTATTTGGCAATGTAAGTTGGAGTCGGCTATTTTTGGTTTGGACAATAAAAGCTTGTGCCGATTTTTTACTGTTATCGGCATTCCTTCTGTTTTCAAAACAATTTAAGTTGATGTTGCTTTTTATACCTTTACAGTTGCTTTACCCGTTTTACGTGGTGATAACATTTATAAAATCAATTTTAGGAGTAAACACTTGGAAAGGAAGATCGATAAGTTAATGTCCATAGCCCGAAGTGGCTCTCCAATGAGTATTGCTTTGAGGAAATTACGGCACGATTGGATTGCCGTTGTTTCTTTTTTGTTTATTGCCATAGTTGCCCTGATTGCTATTTTAGGATACTTGGGTACTCCGGATTCTACTCCTTTTGCAAATAATCAGCATGTAGAACTTGCTGCTTGTAAGCCGGGCTTTAAGGTGAAAATGATGTTGATACGAAAGCAAAAGGAAGTTAAGCAGCGCTCTTTAGTTGGTCGTATGTTTTTGGGACAGGAGTCTGCCTTTAACGAAATATCTATCGACAGTGTTAGCTTCGACGGCACCGATATTATTGCCTGGCAGTATAATCCCGATGTGGAAGCGGAACCGACAAGTCAACGTATTTGCATTGTTAATGCACTATACCACTTGGCGTCTGATGCTGCAATGTTGAAGTCCGGAAATTCCGTAACCTTTCAACTTTTTAATGGAGAAAAGCAATCATCAACTTTAGCCGATTTAAAAGCCAAGTTTTTAAGTGAAAATATTATTACTCGCAGGTTTGTTTTGGGAACCGATAGGTTTGGTCGCGATTTGCTTAGCCGGATGATTATAGGGGCAAGGGTTTCGCTTTCGGTAGGGTTTATTGCCGTATTTATTGCTTTAATTATAGGCATATTTATGGGTTCGGTTGCTGGTTTTATGAGAGGCTGGGTCGATAGTTTTGTAATGTGGCTTGTGAATGTTGCGTGGTCGGTGCCAACTTTGCTAATGGTTATTGCCTTAACCATGCTAATTGGCAAAGGGTTTTGGCAAATATTTATTGCAGTTGGTTTAACCATGTGGGTGGACATGGCGCGTGTGGTTCGTGGACAGGTGCTTAGCGTTCGTGAAAAGGAATATGTAGAAGCGGCAACGGTATTGGGGTTTAATAAACTTAGGATAATTTTTAAGCATGTACTTCCAAGCGTTATAGGTCCTGTAATAATAGTATCGGCAAGCAACTTTGCAACGGCTATACTCCTCGAAGCAGGGCTTAGTTTCTTGGGTGTGGGTGTTCAGCCTCCAATGCCTTCGTGGGGTACAATAGTTCGAAATCACTACGGTTACGTCATTATGGATAAGGCATATTTGGCGCTTATTCCCGGTTTTGCCATAATGCTGTTGGTTTTAGCCTTTAATTTGCTGGGAAATAGCCTCCGCGACGCTCTCGATCCCAAAGAGGTGGAGAATAGATAAATAGTATAATATCGAAAAATTTTGAATGGGCATATTTTAAAATAAGTTGATTTATGAAGTTGCTTAGTAGAATTTTTGTTTTAGGCTTGATTTGTATTGAGTTGATTTCTAATGCTAACGGACAGTCCTATAAACCGGAAAAATATGAATTGACTCATGGATATTTAGTAGTGCAGTCCGATAGTTTTATTGTCATAAGGGATTTTTACCAGAAAGAAAAACATTTTTTTGTTGCTGTAAATTCCCATAGGTTAGATGTAAAGGTTATTTTGGATAGCGCTGTCAGATTTGTGCCAAAAGCACAGGATGAACTTATGAGTATGTTTAAGCGTACACCTTATATTAAAGCAATTGAAAATGCAGAACTTCGTTCGACAATGTTACAAAATGCGGGTATTTTACGCTTTCCTAAAATAAACAAGGGCATAGACTTAACCATAGATCTTTGCCCTTCGAAATTGCCACTCGACAAGGATTTCTTTGTAAAGTTGATAAATATTTTAAAAGTGGAGGAAAAACCGGTGCCCATTGCAATTTCTATTACAGGTGTATGGATTAACGAACATCCAAGCGATTTTGCATGGCTGGTTGGTCAAGAGAAAGTTGGAAATATCAAAATTACGTGGGTAAATCATTCCTATCATCATAGGGTAAGTAAAGATCTTCCTTTAAAGGAGAATTTTTTGTTGGAGAAGGGAACTAATATTAACGACGAGATTTTGCTTACCGAGAAAAAGTTGCTGGTTAAAGGAGAAACGCCTTCGCCGTTTTTTCGCTTTCCCGGTCTTGTTTCGGATAAGGCTGTTTTCGATAGCGTAATATCCTACGGTTTGATTCCGATAGGTTCGGATGCGTGGTTGGCTAAAAACCAAAAACCATTTGCTGGAAGCATCGTGCTTGTTCATGCAAATGGAAATGAACCGATTGGTTTGAAAAAATTTCAAAAGTTGCTTTTCGAGAAGCGTGATAGCATAGTTTCGAAACGGTGGATGCTATACGATTTGCGTGAAAGTGTAGCCGATGAGCCTTAGTTTTGTATTTTAAAACGAAAAAGCCAATCGTTATCGGATTGGCTTTCGGTTTTACTAATATTGTATTTATTCTATCCAACTTTTCACATCGTCCATCGAAGGATTTTTAAGTCCGAGTTTATTTTTCTTGTTATACCCGCATAAATCGTTGAACAGCTTTCCTGCAGCAACATTGGCTAACGAAGCAACTGTGTTAAACCCCATTTTTTGTAGTATCGGAACCCATTCTGTCGGAATGCCCTTTTGAGCGTAGGCTTCAGCGTTGTCTTTTTGTGGTTTTTTCTCAGGACGCATTTGGGGAAAGAAAAGTACATCCTGAATGGACTGGTTATTGGTCATGAACATGGTTAACCTGTCAATACCAATTCCCATTCCGGAACAGGTTGGCATTCCGTATTCCAATGCACGAACAAAGTCCATATCGATGAACATTGCCTCGTCGTCGCCTTTTTCGCTTAGTTTAAGCTGTTCCTGAAAACGTTCCAGTTGGTCAATTGGGTCGTTTAACTCGCTGTATGCGTTACAAAGTTCCTTGCCGGCAATAAACAGTTCGAAACGTTCGGTTAATTCCGGGTTATTCCGGTGACGCTTACAAAGCGGCGACATTTCAATGGGATAGTCCATTATAAATGTTGGCTGGATCATGTGTTCCTCGCACTTTTCACCAAAAATGGAGTCGATGAGTTTACCTTTGCCCATTGTATCGTCAACTTCAACTTCTAAATCTTTGCATATTGTGCGAAGTTCGTTTTCGGATTTTCCGGTAATGTCAATACCTGTGTACTCTTTTATGGCATCGGTCATGGTTATTCTGCGGAAAGGACGCTTAAAGTCGATTTCCTTATCGCCAAAGGTGATTTTTGTAGTTCCGTGTATGGCAATGGCAACTTTCTCCAGCATCTCCTCGGTAAAGTTCATCATCCAGAAGTAGTCCTTGTACGCAATGTATATTTCCATTACGGTAAATTCCGGATTGTGAGTTCTGTCCATTCCTTCGTTACGGAAATCCTTGGCAAATTCGTAAACGCCATTGTATCCGCCAACAATTAACCGTTTAAGGTAAAGTTCGTTTGCAATACGCAGGTATAAAGGAATATCCAACGCGTTGTGGTGGGTGACAAACGGACGTGCAGCAGCTCCTCCCGGAATTGGCTGAAGAATTGGCGTTTCAACTTCGAGGTAACCTTTCGAGTTAAAAAACTCGCGCATGGTGTTTATTACCTTGCTGCGGTTTATGAATGTTTCGCGTACCTGAGGGTTAATAATTAAATCCACATACCGTTGGCGATAACGCATTTCGGAGTCGGTAACGGCATCGAAAACCTTTCCGTCTTTTTCCTTTACAATAGGTAGAGGCCTTATAGATTTTGAAAGAAGGGTTAACTCTGTTGTGTGCACCGATTCCTCGCCCATTTGGGTGCGGAATACAATTCCTTTAACTCCAACAATGTCGCCAATATCGAGCAATTTTTTAAATACCGTGTTGTAAAGGGTTTTATCTTCGGTAGGACAAATGTCGTCGCGTTTAACGTAAACCTGAATTTTTCCCTTTTCGTCCTGCAATTCGAAAAACGATGCGCTACCCATAATTCTGCGAGCAATAATACGTCCGGCAATGCAAACTTCGGCACGTTTGGTGCTCATGTTTTCGAAATCTTTAAGGATGTCGCCTGTAGTATGAGTAACAGGGTATTCTGCAGCAGGATAGGGGTTTATGCCTAACTTGCGTAATTCTTCGAGCGAATTTCGTCTAATAATTTCCTGTTCGCTAAGTTCGTCGTAAAAAGCCATGTGTCAATTTGATTTTAAAGAACTTGCAAAGTTACTGGTTATTTTTAAATATTAAAGTTTCAACTTAAAAGTAGCTTACGAAAAAGTAACTTTTACCCAGAAATTATATTTAATGGTCTATTAACATTATCTTTTAATATAATTTTTGAAATAATAATATTGGATTCTTGGGTTTGCGTTATATTACTTCGTAGTTTTGCACCCGGAAAACTATTTTAGTTTATTTAGTTTTATGAGTGTAAAAGATCAAATAGTAGAAGGGGCTTTAGCGTTGTTTCGGCAAATGGGCATAAGGGGAGTAACAATGGACATGATTGCCGAAAATTTAGGTATGTCTAAAAGAACGCTTTACGAAAATTATCCTACAAAAGACGCCTTAATAGAAAGTTGTTTGCAACTCGATAACCAGAACAGAAAAGACGTTGCCGATGAGATTCTTAAAAAGAGTACTCATATGATTGAAACTTACATTCTTTTTATGTGGTTTCATGTTAAGCAGTTGCGTGCTGTAAATCCCTTGTTTATACACGATATACGAAAGTATTATCCCAATACCATATATAAAAAGGTAGATGAATTAAACGACAGAATCAGGATTAGAATAGTAGAATTCATAAACAAGGGTAAGAAAGAAGGCGTTTTTAGAGACGATGTAAATTCGGAAATAGCGGCTTATGTATTAATGGACATGATAAGCCCTCTTAATTCTAATGCACTAAATAACCGTGGAGTTTTTCAGAAGTTTATGTATGCCGATATTTTTGAGCATATAGCCGTAAACTTTATCAGGGGTATTTCTACAAAAGAAGGAATAGAACTGGTCGATTTTTATTACTCCAAACACAAGTTAATAGCTTAACGAAAATAGTATAACATTAAATAGATATGAATATGAAAGTCAGATTGAAATTTATTGTGGCGTTGGGCCTACTGACAATAGGAGTAAGTCCGTTGTTGTACGCTCAAACCGATACAATTCATCTTACAGTACAAAAGGCTGTAGATTTGGCTATACAGCAGAACCTAATGCAAAAGGTTTCGGAGTTGGAATTGCAAAAAAAGCAGGAAAAGGTAGGGGAGTACATGGCTGCTCTTTATCCTACCGTTAAGGCAACGGGTAGCTATTCGCGTTACTTAAAGCTTCCTGTAATATTTCTTCCTGCGGGTTCTCCCTTAGGAACTACTTTAAAAGTGGGTTCCGATAATAGTTATACTGGTGCCGTTAGTGCATCGGTTCCCGTGTTTGTTGCTAGCATTTTCGAATCGATACGCTTGGGTAAAAAGGATGTCGAAATTAGCGCTGAAAAAGTGAGGGAAAATCAAATAAATCTTGCAGCCAATATAAAAACCACTTATTACAACGTGCTTTTGCTAAAACGGTCGAGCGAGGTTATAGGGCAGAGCTATCAAAATGCGTTGGACAACTTGAAAAATATACAAAACCTTAATAAGAACGGAATGGTTTCGGATTACGATGTAATTCGAATAAAGGTTCAGGTCGAAAACTTATACCCTAACTTATTACAAACCGAGAATTCGTATGATAATCTGCTAAATGTACTTAAAATTCTTTTAAATATTGATGTTAATACTCCGGTTTCACTTGACGATGGAGAGGTTACGAATTTAGAGGTAGCGGAAGGAGTTTTGCCTACCGATGGTTGGCAGGATGCCAATTCAACGTTGCGGCAACTTTACCTTTCAAGTCAGATGTTGGACATTCAGGCTAAGTTGGTTAAAAGTTCAAACATTCCAAGTTTAGTGGCAATAGGAAGTTATCAGTATCAGGCGCAGGCTAACAATTTTAAGTTTAGCGATTATAAATGGGTACCAACCTCCCTTGTAGGTTTGCAGTTAAATGTCCCGATATTTAGCGGGTTTTCGGTTCGGCGACAGCTGTCGCAGGTGCGAATAAGTCAGCAGGAGTTAGCCTTGCAAACAGAGTTTACCCAAAATAACTTGAATACTCAACTTCAAAATGAGGTAAATGCAATTAACACCGCGGTAAAAAAAGTGAACTCGGCTGTAGGAAATGTCGATTTGGCACAAAGAGGATATTCCATTGCCAAAACCAGTTACAATACCGGACAGGCAACTTTGCTTGAGTTAAATGATGCCGAAAATGCTATGATGCAAGCTAGGCTTAACCTTATTCAGGCACAAATAGAATACCTGACCGCTAGGGCCGATTACGAAAAGACTATTGGAAAAGAGTTACAGTAAGGTCAATTGTCAATTTAAACTGAAAGTATAAATAATAAAATATAAAACTTTATGAAAGCATCTAAACTGTTAAGCGTAGTATTGCTGGTTTCCGTGATGGTTTCCTGCAAAAGCAAAAGCACCGAAAACGCTCAACCGGTGGCAGAAAAACTTACCAAGGTTGTAACTCAGGTAATAGAGCCTGTTAATATCGAACGTCAACTTCGTTATCCCGCAACAATTCAGGCGTATAAGGAAAATCACTTAGCACCTGCCACTGCCGGAAGAGTAGAAAAAGTATTGGTTGATGTGGGCGATAACGTTAAGGCATCGCAGGTAGTTGCGCTGTTAGACCGCACAAGTTATCAGCAGGCTAAAATTCAGTTTGATAAGTTGAAGTTGGATTTGAAACGTGTTGACTCGTTGCTTAAGGTTGGTGCTATTCCACAGCAGCAGTACGATCAGGTAAAAATGCAATACGATATTGCCAAAACAAACCTAAACTTCATCGACGATAATACCACCTTAAAATCGCCCATCGACGGAGTTGTTACGGGAAAGTATATCAACGATGGGGAACTGTTTTCCATGAGTCCGGTTGCAAGTATAGGAAAGCCGGCGGTTGTTTCCATTATGCAACTCGATAAGTTGAAACTACTTATTGGTGTTTCAGCTCAATATTTTGCCGAGGTTAAGGTGGGTATGAAGGTTATTGTTACTACCGAAATTTACAAGGGCAAAGAGTTTGTTGGAAGCATCGAGCGAATTTATCCAACTATCGATAATCTTACCAAAACCTTTACGGTTGAGGTTGTAATGAACAATCCTAACAGGTTGCTTCGTCCGGGAATGTTTGCTACGGCTCATATCAATATAGGTAAAGGCGATGCGTTGCTGGTGCCTGCTTTTGCCATTTTAAAACAGTCGGGAACTAACGAGCGTTACGTGTTTGTTTACGAAAACGGTAAGGCAGTGCGTCGGACTGTGGAGTTGGGGAGTGTTTACGATGATAAAATTGAAGTTATCTCTGGCGTTAATAAAGACGAAGAGTTAATAGTGGAAGGACAGGCTGTTGTATTCGATGGACAGGCCGTTACGAAGTAAAAATTATAGAATTCCTAAAGAATTTTAAAAAGATGAGTTTATATAGCACCGCTGTAAAAAAACCGATTAGTACCCTGATGATTTTCATTGGGGTAGTGGTAATGGGTATTTATTCGCTGCTCTACGTTCCTGTAGATTTAATGCCGGATATGGATATACCCACAATTAGCGTGATAACCTACTATCCCGGGGCAAGCGCCGAGGATATTGAAATAAACGTAACCAAACTGCTCGAAAATCAGCTTAACGCTTTGCAGAATCTGAAAAAGGTTACTTCGTCGAGTAAGGATAACATCTCGTATATATCGTGCGAATTTGAGTATGGTATTAATCTCGACGAGGCAAGTAACAATATTCGTGATGCGTTAAGTTTAACCGAGAACTCGTTGCCCGACGGTTGCGAAAAACCGTTTATTTTTAAGTTCAGTTCATCGATGATTCCCGTGCTGATTTATGGTATAAAGGCGGATAAGAGTTATGCAGCGCTGGAAAAGATAATAGATGAACGAATTGTGGAGCAGTTAAGCCGTATCGATGGTGTTGGAACTGTTACAATTATTGGAGAGCCAATTCGAATTGTGGATATAAAAGTTGACCCGCGAAAGCTTGACGCGTATAACTTGACTTTAGAGCAGGTTGGTGCGGCAATTAGTGCGGAGAATATTTCGCTTCCTGCAGGTAGAATTGAGGTTGGACGAATGGAATTTCCCGTGCGTACCAACGGCGAGTTTAGTAGTAGCGATGTTGTTAAGAATATTGTTGTATCCAACAACGGAGGAAATTTGGTTTACCTCCACGATATTGCTACCGTAAAGGATACGCTTAAGCACATTTTAGTTGACGAACGCCTTGATGGAAGTAAGGGCGTAAGGCTAATGATTCAGAAGCAGAGCGGGGCTAACACGGTTAAAATTGCCAAGTTAGTTAGGCAGCGTATCGATATTCTTAAAAAGACTTTGCCTTCGGATGTTCAATTAGTCAAGATTCTGGATACCTCTGAGTTTATTCAGGGTTCCATAAATAACCTTTCCGAAACGTTAATTTATGCCTTTGTATTTGTTATGTTGGTTGTAATAATGTTTTTGGGGCGTTGGCGTTCTACTTTCATTATTTTGCTTACCATTCCGGTGTCGCTTATCGGGGCATTTATCTACCTGTTTATTTCGGGGAATTCAATAAATATTGTATCGTTATCTGCACTGTCTATTGCAATAGGTATGGTTGTGGACGACGCTATTGTGGTGTTGGAAAATATAACAAAGCACATCGAGAAGGGTAGTAGTCCAATGGAGGCTGCTGTATTTGCTACCCGCGAGGTTGGGTTAGCTGTTGTGGCTTCAACACTTGTAATTGTAGCTGTGTTTTTCCCGTTAACTTTGGTTGGTGGGTTAACCGGTGTGTTCTTTAGACAGTTAGGTTGGATTGTTACCATAACCATTCTATTGTCGGTAATTGCAGCGTTAACCCTAACGCCAATGCTTTCTTCCAGAATTTTGAAAGGGAAAAGTTATTACAAGCATAAGAAGAGTAGGTTTATGCACGCTGTTGACCATTTCTGGGGATATTTCGACAACCTATATATGAGGATGTTAAGTTGGGTATTGCATCATAAATTTTTAACCCTGATGGTTGCCGCTTTAATTTTCTTAAGTAGTTTGAGTTTAGTTAAGTTTATTGGTAAGGAGTTTACTCCGGCTCAGGATAACGCCCGAATAAATGTTTACATGGAAATTCCACAAGGAATGAGGATTGATGAAGCCAAAGGGCTAGCTCGTGATTTTGAGAAAAAGGTTCGTAGTAAGTATCCTGAAGTTGAGTTAATTTCTACCAGCATAGGAACCGATGAAGGGGGCTCGCTTGCAAGCGTTTTCCAAAAGGCTGCATCGTATATTATTAACTATACAATGAAGTTGAGTAGCATTGATAATCGCTCAAGAACTATTTTCCAAATAGCCGATAGCATGAGAAAGGATATTACCAAATATCCTCAGTTAACCTCATCGTATGTGGATCCGGGAGCTACTCGTAGTTCAATGTCTGCTTCTTTTGGAGGTGGCGGCAATAATATCGAGGTTGATATTTTGGGATACGACATTAATGAGACTAACTACATTGCCGAGCAAGTTGCAAACACCCTGAAGAACGAAAAGGGCTTTAAGGATATTTCGATTAGTCGTGATAAGGATCGTATGGAACTTCAGGTATTTCCCGATAGGGAAAAATTAGCGCAGTTAGGGTTAAATACCTCTCTTTTGGCAAATGCTGTTAGGAATAGGGTTTATGGCTTAACGGCTACAAAATATCGCGAGGAAGGTACCGAATACGATGTCATTTTAAAGTACAACGACGCAAATCTTACTTCGGTAAGCGATATCGAGAACATTACCTTTAAAGGTCCCAAAGGTAATATGGTTCGTGTTGGTGATGTGGCTCAGATAAAACAGGTTTATACAACGCCAAATATCGAACACGAAAATAAAATTAGGGTTGTAAGGGTTATTGCTGCATTATCGGGAACCGATATGGGAACCGCAACGGAAATTATAAATGCCAAGGTAGCCACAATGAACATATCCAGCAATGTTATTGTGGATATTGGAGGAACCGCAAAGGATATGGCCGATACTTTTAAGGATTTAGGGTTGCTTTTTATACTAATTCTGTTGCTAACCTTTATTGTAATGGCAACGCAGTTCGAATCGTTACGCGAGCCGTTTATAATAATGTTTTCGGTTCCGTTTGCGCTTACCGGTGTATTTATTTCGCTGTACATAACCGGAACAACGTTGAACATGATTTCGGGAATTGCCATTGTAATGCTTGTCGGTATTGCTGTTAAGAATTCCATTGTGCTTGTTGATTTTATCAACCTTTTGGTGGATAGAGGAAATTCTATTACGCAGGCCATTCTTGAGGGAGGTAAATCCCGTTTACGTCCAATTTTAATGACATCGCTAACTACCCTGTTGGGTATGCTGCCATTAGCGTTATCGTCGGGCGAAGGTTCGGAAACATGGCGTCCTTTGGGTATTTCGATTGTTGGCGGATTGCTATTCTCCATGTTGATTTCGCTAATTATTGTTCCTGTTATTTACGCCCTTTTTGCTAATGCTCGTTTAAAACGCGAACGTAAAAAGTTGCAGGCTGCAAGTATTTACAACGATGAGGATTAGTAAGAACATTTTAAATTTGTAACCAATAAGAATAAAAAATGAAAGCAGTATTTATAGCATATAATCAGGCACTAACGGAGAAAGTGGACGATGCTTTAAAGGTGGCCGGAATTAAAGGTTTTAGTAAGTGGTCTGATATGCTTGGTGCAGGAAGCAATCAGGGCGAACCCCATTTGGGTTCGCACACCTGGCCTGCCATGAATTCGGGTATTCTTGCCATTGTCGATGATAGCAAGGAGGATGAGTTGCTAAGTCATATAAAAAAGATAGAAAGAGTTGCCGGGGAGCAAGGCATACATGCCTTTGTGTGGAGTATCGAAAAAATGATTTAACTATAAAAAAGAAGTTGCCCAATTTTAGGCAACTTCTTTTTTAATTTCAAGCAGATAAAAGAAAGAATGTGTTTACACATTACTTCAACGAAACGTTAATTGTTGAACTTTATAGAATCGTCGTGAATGCTATAAAAGTTGAGTTTTTGTTTTAAGTCTATAATTTGTTTGTTAAGGTCATCTTCTCGGCGTTCCATTTCGTCGCGAATCGTTTTTAACTCTTCCATGTTTTGTTTCAATTCTTCCTCGCTCGATTGTAGTTCATTATTTTTTTGCTGCATTTCAGCAATAATATTCTCGTTAAAGGTTAGCATCTCGTTAAATTTGATTGCAGAGGCAAGGTTTATACAGGTTTTACGGATAAATTCAACTTGTATTGGTTCAATAAGTTTGTAGCTGGCAACCTCAATGCAGCCGATAACTTCGTTCATATCGGTTATAAGAGGCGCTAAAAGAATACAACTTGGGTTTGCCTGCCCCAATCCTGTGGTAATGTGTGTGTAATCTTTCGGAATATCGGTTATGAAAATTATGTCTTTTTCGTAAATACAAGCGCCAACCAGCCCTTCGTGTATGTCGAATCGTTTTTGTAAATACTTACGTCTGTCCAGCGCAAACGATGTTGTAAGGTCAATGTGGGGAAGGTTGCTTTCTTGGTCTGTTTTAATCAGGTAAACGCCACCTTGCAACGCATCGGTGGTTTTTATTATATACCTGATAAAATCAAAACATAAATCTTCCGTTTTGGCGTATTGAGCCCTTAACAGATTTGCCATTTTTGCCAGATTCTCGTTTAGCCAGTTGCGTCGTTTGTTTTCTGCAAGGTTCTGTTCCTGTTCCCGGGCTACTTCCAAAAGTTTTTTTCTCATTTCGAGTAATCGTGAACCTAACTCTCCGGAATTGCCAAATACATTTACTTCCGAATAAAAGTTTCCGTTACCCACTTCAATGGCAAAGTCTCTGGTATTACGTAGCGCAGTGGATAGTTCGTTAATGGATTTTTCGATGCCGCTAAATTCGTCTTTCCCCGATATTTTTATGGAAGGAGGAAGTTCGCCTGCCCCCAGTTTTTTAATGGTTTTTTGTATGGACTTTACGGTTTTGGATATATGCCTGCTTATTGTTGTTAGTATAAATAGAAGTAAAGCGGATATTACAAACACTAATATTAGTATTGTTGTGTAAACTTTTTTCCCCTGAGAGTTAATTTTTTCGGCGAGACTGTCTTTTAGACCTTTAATTTGAACGGCAAGATTTTGCGATACGGAATTTAAAATGGCCCTTTGCGCTTGTTTTTCGTTAAGTCCGATTTGCTTGTCGATATCGGTATATGTGTGGAACAACTTATAGTAATTTTTAAGAAGAGTGGCAATTTCTCCTGTTTCGCCGCCATATTTTAAAGTCGAATAGGAAAGAGCCTCCTTGTATGCCTTATCGAACTTTACAATGTAGCTTGTATCCCTTCGGATAATGTAATCCTTTTCGTGACGCCTTAGCATTAGCATGTCACTTAGTAGCCTATAATCAATTTTTTTATTGATGGTTGCTTCAACCCGATGAATTTGATTGCGGAGTTCGCCTTCCAGTCCAAAGTCTTTAAAGCCTCGTTTTATGGCAAGTTCTTTTAGCTCGTTAAAGTGGTTGTTGTAACTGCTAACCGAGTTCTTTATGCTTTGTATTTGGCTCGTTTTGTATTCTTTGTCGAGTTGTGTCAATTCTTTGAACGTTGCATTTATTATGCTATCGTGTAATTTTGTGGCGGTGTCATATCCGTATTTGTATAGTTTCTCGTTGTGAATATCCCTATACAGAAAATCTTCCTTGGTCTTTTGCAGCAACAGGTTGTTTTGGTACAAGTGTTCCAGAGCAATAAGTATATCTCTGTCGCGTTTGGAGTTTTGTTCCTGAATAAAAATAATTGCGGTAAAAATAGAAATTGAAGTTACTATTGAAATGGCCGTGAATTTCAGTATTTTACCTATAGAGTGTTTTCGAAGATTCATGTCGAAAATTTTTATTAAAAATAGTTCGATGTAAATCTTCACGGGTTAAGGGTAAATTATACTTGTGTAAAGTGTTTGTAAAGGAAGTGTTGATGACTAAATTATTATAGACTTTTAGTTCGGCGAAATCTGCGACTTCGTTGTGCCTAAGCGGTCTATAGTTCGCATAATATCAACTTTTTACCTGCTTTTTTAGTGGGAAATTGCTAATTTACTACTATGCTTCCGCTTCCGCGCGATTGCATTGCATGGTAAACGTCCCCACTGTATCTCCTCTGACAGGGTTTAGAACCCTGTCAGGGATAAACCGCAGATTAAGAAGTGTAGTTTCTATAACTACGCTTGTTTAAGTAATGTGCTTTTTGAAGTTTGTTTTTATTCTACAGAACGGAATATTTCCGGATCCTAATGCTCAATAATGAATTTTTTGGAGGTTTCTGCTATATTTTTTAAACCATCGGTTGCCGTAATTGTAACGGTATATAAACCTGCTTTAAGGTTGCTAATAGGCTTAACGTAAGTCTGCTTTTTCCCGTTATTAATTGAATAATCAAGGGTTAAATTTGCCGATAAATTATCGGTGGCTGCCAAGAAAATCCTTACGTTCGAAGGAAATACAGGGATGGATTCCCCTTCTTGAACGGCATATTTAAACGGTTGTGTGCTAAAGTGAATGTAAATTTCAGGAGGAATATTATCAACGGCGATGTCGAATTTTAAGAAGTTAACATTTTCTACATTATCGTAAGCCGTACAGTTAAAGGAGTAAAAGCCGTTATCGGTAATAACAAAAGGTTCAATGTACTCTTTTTCCTCATTTTGGTTAATGCTGTAATCAATATGATTTAACCCGGCTTCCTTATCGAATGCGGTTAGTTGAATTTTGGTCGTAGGCCCAATCCATAGGGTATCGCGTAACTTTTCCGAAGGGCCAATTATTTTATAGTTAACATCAGGGCCGGTAATGTCGATTGTTGGCATGGTAAACGATTCTGCATTGGCTCCGGATTGGCTCCGGTTGTTAACATTGTCAACAGCGTAAGTTTTAACCTTTAATGTTCCTATTATATCCGAAAGGATTACGGGTTTGTCGTATGTTTTAAATTCTTTGCTGTTTAGCGAGTAGTAAATGGCCTTAACGCCGGCTTTATTATCAACAGCCATTATTTTCAGTTGACTTCTTCCTGAAGAGTATTCCCGGTCGCCAACCATAAAGGTATTTCCGTCGATATCTTCAACCACAATTGGAGGGGTTTTGTCAACGTAAAACTTATACTCGTTTTCGGGTTCTTTATTGTTTACCAAGTCTATTGCATACCAATGTAAAACATGGTCGCCCTGTTTTAAGCGTGCTGTTTGTAATGGAACACTATATTTCTGATAATCCAATGAGTCTATACTGTATAATATTTCTTTAACACCGAATTGGTCGTTGGCGTTGAGCCAAATTGTCGATTTTCCGGAAAGGATGTCGTTATACTCGTCTCCTTTAATTTCTTTAGTCGATGTAGGCGGGGTAGCATCAACAATAAATTTTCGCGATACCTCTTCTTCCTTATTGCCGAGTTCGTCGGTAGAGTAAGCCTTTAGTTCGTATATTCCGTCAATTTCAAAAGTTATTGGCTCTGTGTATTTTGTATATGGCTTATTGTTAACAGAGTAGTAGGTGCTTTTTAGTCCCGATTCGTCGTCGGTTGCGGTAATTTCTATAACAGCACCACCTCCTACATATATAGCGTTGTTTAAAACGCGATTGCTAACATTGCTTGCAACGTCTATTTTTGTTTGGGGCGGAATGCCATCGGCGTATAGTTCGAATTTTATTTTGCGTCCTAAATATAAATTTAAGTGAGTCATTACCTGAGGACCGTTTCCGTTCCAGTAAAGCGGATTACCTTTTCCATTTAATCCGTGAAGCAAAACGGATTTCGATGGGTCATTGCTTGTTCCCATGTAAAGCAGTACGGGTGTTTTAGGCGAAACAAACAGTTGTCCTGTAGAATCCTTGTAAAAGTTGTTTGTGTTTTCTTCCTGCGAAAATGCTTGAACACTAAATCCGGTAAGGAGTGTAATGGCGAATATTTTGATTGATTTGCTAATCATTGTAGGTCAAATTTAACGGGGTTAGTGTTTGGGTAGGAAAAATCGGAATTCTACACGTCTGTTCTCTTTATGCTTCGAATCCGGACAAACTACTCCTTTTAGGCATTCGTTAACCGGTTTAGTATCGCCAAATCCTTTCGATTTAATTCGGAATGATGCAATTCCTTTTTCAATAAAGTAACTTGCAACCGAGTAGGCTCGTTTCTCCGAAAGGGTCATGTTATAGACAGAATTTCCCCGAGTGTCGGCATGGGCATCAATTTCAATATAAATTTCAGGATAATTTTTAAGAATATCGAGGATTTCGTTAAGGTTATCGATAGATTCTGGCAGTATTCGCGCACTTGCTGTAGCAAAGTATATGTTATTGGCTTTGAAGGTAACATCGGGCGACGAGATGATGGAAAAAGTTGTAGTGTCGCTCACGTTTCCTACATTGTCCGTTGCATAAACTCTTACGCTGTGTTCGCCGGGTGTTTCAATTGAAAATCCTTTGTTGTTTTCAACGAATGGAAGGTTGTTTATGGAATAAAAAATTTGTCGAGTTCCGGAACGCTTGTCGTAGGCATAGGGAACAAATAGCGCGTTTTCTTTAGCGTATATTCTGTTTTTGTGCATAAAGAGCAATCCGCTTTTAACCTGAATTTTGGGTTTAGGGGGAACTCCGTCGGCAAAAATTAGGTAACGAACTTTTTCTCCTTTATTTTGATACACAAGGTAATGCCTTCCGTCGCCATCAAAGTACATGGGGTTGGCTAACTTATCGGAACTCGGAAGCATTATTTTATTAGAGGTATCTGCCTGTGACGAAATGAAGAAGAAAATAGGAGCGTTTGCTTTTACAAAAATTTGATTTGTACTATCAATGTATAAATTTTGATTGTAAATCTGCCCTTGTAGGTGTATGAAAGACAAGTTAAAAAGAAACAAAAGAAAAATATACTTCTTCATAAATTTGGCAGTAGGTTAGTGGTAGGTTATTGCATTCACAAAAATATAATTCTGCACAACAAAAAGAAATAATTATTTAAAAGAAAATGGTTTGCCGGTTAATCTAAAGCCAACAACCAGAATGTCATCAATTTGGTTGTAGTCGTTACCTTGCCATTCTTCTAGTTTTGTTTCTAGTATTTCTTGTTGCTGAATCATAGGTAAGTCGTGAATTTCCATTAGCAATTCTTTGAAACGTTTAGACGAGAATTTTCCTCCGTTTTCTCCGCCAAACTGGTCTATATACCCATCGGAAAAAATGTAAAAGCAAGTAGGAGAGTCAATGGTTATGGTATGCTTTGTGAAAACCCTATTTTCTTCTTTTTGAAGTCCGCCCACAGGAACCGGGTCGCCTTTAATAACATTCAATTCGTTGTTTGCTATGTAGTAAACGGGATTTTTTGCCCCGGCAAATTCAACGGTACGTCCATCGGCTTTAATGTTGCATACAGCCATATCCATTCCGTCACGACTATCGTTATCTTCCTGTTTTAGTAAATGGCGAATGTTGTTGTGCATTTCGTTTAGAAGTAAATCGGGTTGAATTAACCCGTTCCTTACCAGCGTGTCGAACAGGTTAAGACCAATCATGGACATAAATGCACCTGGAACGCCATGTCCGGTGCAGTCAACAGCCGAAATAATAAAGCCACACTCGTCTATAGGTGCATTGTGCAGTTGAAAGTAATGCCGTGTATTTTCGTTGGGCAATATTTTTTTGCCGGTGTATCCGGCAAACCAGAAGAAATCGCCGCTAACCGTTTCGCGTGGACGAAATAGAACAAAAGCATCGTTAATGGTTGTTACCAGATTGTTGTAAGTTGGCAGCAGTGCTTGCTGAATACGTTGTGCGTAATTAATGCTGCTTTTTATATCGCGATTTTGCTTTTCAATTTGATTTAATGCAATCTGAAGTTCGCTACTTTTTGCCTCAACAATTCGCTTTTGTTCTTCCAAAACCTTGTTCGACTTCTTTTTTTGAATGTAGTAGTAAGTTACCAATGCCGCAATTCCAATGGTAAACAAAATAATAACAATGAAAATATTACGCAGTAGCAGCTGATTTTTGATGGTAGCATCCTTCAGGGCTTTTTCTTTGTTTAGCAAATCGATTTGCATTTTTTGCTCATGGGTGAGTTTTTCAACTTGCTCCAAGCTGTCCGATACCGATTCAAGTTGCTGTTTTTTTGTATTAAGTTCTTGTTCGGTTTGCTCTTTTTGGGTTTTTACTTCGGAAAGTTGATTTTGTGCCTGCGATACCATTTTTTTTGCTTCGGCTTCTTTCCGTCGTTGTTCTTCGCGTTGAATTTTTTTTGAAAAAGCCGAGTATAGCGAAAAGTATTCGGCCGATTTATCAGCATTACCCAGCGCTTTTTCTATGTCGGTAAGTAACGAATACGAATTTTTTAGGAGTTTATCGTTATTAATTTCTATGGCTATACGGTTTGCTTCCTCGGCATTGGTTAGCGCTTTCGAGTACTGGTTTATTTCTGTATAAGTATTGGCAATGTTTATTAGTGTAGATGCTATTTCTTCTTTATTCTTCTGCTTTCGGCTTATTTCCAGCGATTGTTCAAATTGAATTAAAGCCTCGTTGTACTTTTCTTCGTCTAGCAAAATCATTCCTAGGTTTGTACGGAAAACCTTTTGGGCATTTGTGTTGCCTAGTTGCTGGCTAAGTTCCAAGGCCTTATTGAAGTATTTTTTTGCCTCGGTAGTTTTTCCGTTTACCCAGTAATTTGTTGCTGCTTTGGAATATTGCGAAATGGCATTGTTTAAATCGCCATTTTTTTCGAATTCCTGAGCGTTAGCAACAACTTCAAGGAGTTGCTTTTGCTTTTCGGATTGCTGTTTTAAATCTTGAGGTTGAGCAATGCTAAAGGCAATAACAGATAAAAATGTAACCAAATACTTAATCATAACAATTACTGTTCACTAATGAAATTTACTTTAAGCGATGTCATGTGGGCAAACTCTACACCCTCGTCAATCATATCCTGATCGTCGTCGTGATGGTACCAGTTTAGTATAATTTCGTAACCTTGTTTTTGTATTTTTTCGAAAAGTTCAATTATATCCAAAAGTTTTTTCGAGGATGATGAATTAAGATATTCCAACTTAAGATTAATGGTTGTAGTTTGCTTTGGCCTGTTTATGTAACTTAGCACATATTTTTCCAGCGGTTTGTAAAATTCAACAGCATCTTCGGGCAACGATTTCCCGTTAATTTCGAAATAGCCTTCCTCTGCATTTGCAATAATTTCGGGTGAGTCTGTTTTACGTTCAACATGTAATTTTTCCATTGGTTTTTGGTTTTATAGTGTATTAAACGAATCGAAATTCTAAAGGTTATGCTGGTTTTCTTTAAAACTTAGCGCTAATTTATATGTAATTATTTTTCAGGATAATGAATTACCCGTTGCGGGAATGGAATGGTTATGCCATTTTCTTTAAACCTGTTGAAAATGGATACTCGCAATTCGCTTTTGGTATTTTCTACCCTAAAAACGTCGTTGGTAAAAAAGAATAAGGAGAAAATCAAAGCGGAATCGGCGTAATCTTCGAAACGGACAAAAGGTTCCGGTTGTTTTTCAACTTTGTTGTGCTCCAGCGCAATTTTTTTTAGCAGGGGTATAAGTAAGTTTATGTCTGTGGAATAGTCAACGCCAATGGTTACTTTAAACCTCGATTCGGTTTTGTAATGAGTCCAGTGGATAATTTTATTTCGGGTTAACTCCGAGTTTGGTAAAATGGCATAGTTCTCGTCGCGCCCAACAACGTTGGTGGTTCTAAAGTTAATCTCTACAACCTTATAAATGTTTCCGTTAACTTCAATAATGTCATCAATTTTTAGGGTTCCGTCAAGCAGAATTATTATCCCCGAAATAAAATCGTTAAATATGTTTTGCAACCCAAATCCAATACCAACTAAAAGAGCAGCAGAACCGGCAATTAAAAAGGTCATGTCAAATCCTAATGCCTTAATTCCCAATAGTACCGTAAGCGCAATGATTATGTATTTAATAAGTTGGGTTATTGCGTATTTTTTGCCATGTTCCAGTCTTGAACTTCGCAGTATTATTGCCTTTAAAAATTTCCAAAGAATCTCGATACCCAATAAAATTATTATCAGGTATAAAAGGTTGAATATTTTAAGCGTGTATGAACCTATGGTGAAAAGTTCGTAGTTCAAAAAATCTTGCATATCCCTAGTAACAAGTGTTACTAACAAATATAGGCTAAAGATTAACCCGTTGCAATTCTTTTTTCGATGTATTTGGAGTTAAGTACCCGAAGCACTCCCATGTAGTCCATTGTAAATTCGATAAGGTCTCCAACCTTGTACTTTTTATTATTTTCCTTTACGTCTAGGACTATCATGTCAGAGCTGGCACCAACTATGGATATTTTTTTATCGGTAGGAGTTATATGTGAAGATTCCACGTCAAGTAAGCCAATGTCAACAATAGCTCTTATGGAGGTTCTGTTATTGGTTCGATTGTTTTTAAAATCAAAAGACAATCCTTCAACATTTGTGCCCATTTCGCCCATTGGAAGTGTGGGTTTTTCGCTCAGTTCAATAATTTCGGCATATAGTTTAAACGCGTCGGAGTACATTTGTCTGAACGGTTTGCCATTGTAAACATCGGTTCCTAAAAAGAGCGTTTCTCCAATTCGAAAGTGGTTAATTCCTTTAGGAAGTAGATGTTTGAATATTAACGGTATGGTTACCGATGACCCGCCTGATATATATTGTAATTTTCTGTTGAATTTTACTTCTATTATTTGTTTGTACAGGCAGAGTTGGATAAGTTTATCGTGGCTGGGAAGAACTCCGTAAAGGCAGGATAGGTTGGTTCCGATTCCTATGACTTCAATATTTTTCAGTTCAAAAACTTTTTCGTAAAAATTAATTATCTCCTCACCCATAACGCCTTCGCGTAACTCTCCAAGTTCAATCATGATAATTATTTTATGAATTTTGTTTTGTCGCTGGGCTTCTTCGGACAAAAGTTGAATGGTTTTGAACTCGGTGTTCATGCTTATGTCGGCAAATTTCACGACATTGGGAATCGTCCGTTTGGCAGGAGGTTTAATAAAAATGGTTTCTACATTAGGGTTAAGCGCTTTAATTGTTTTTAAGTTGGATATTCGGGAATCGCAAATTTGTTTAATATTGAACTTTAGCAATTCGGAAAGGTAAAGTTTGTTTCCACAGAGCATTTTTGAGACAACTGCCCACGAAATTCCGCGCTGTTCAAAAAGTTTGTCAAGGTAGTTAAAGTTATATTCTAGTTTTTTTGTGTCGAGTGTAATATAAGCCATGTTTAGTTGCGGATTAGTCTCATTTCTACATATTTGTTCTGGAAACCCATTTTTTCATATAAGAAACGAGCCGGATTTTCTGCTTCAACATGAAGCGCAACGCTGCCCTCCGCATGGTCAATAGTCCTTTTCATCAATTCCTTTCCAATGCCTTTACCTCTGTAATTTCTGTGAGTGGCAATGTAAACTAAAATATTTTCGGGGATGTACTCTTTCATCCCAGTTTTGTTTACTACCACGGCACCTATAATATTCTCATTTTCGTAAGCAACAACAATAAAACCTCCGAACGATTCTCCTTCGTGCAGTGCATAGTTAACTGCTTTTTCGATGGCCGGAATAGGGTCGCCATACTTATCCAAATGGGTAAAAAGGAAGTTTACAATTTTGTTTTTTTCGTTATCGGTAGGTTTGTTCGAATAAGTAATGATTTCGAATTGCATAGTATATTATTTGTTTTGATTTAATAATTACAAATATAATAAAAATTTAGGAGCCTGAAAAATTGGGGCTTTGCGCTATATTTAACTATTAGATAATAAGGCTGTTATTGTTGAGCCTCTAACTTTTCTTGAGTGTCTAAATCGCCAGTTGTTTTTCCTTTCGAGAAAATAAATCCAAACATCATGGATAGCACCGATATTATTACTACCTGAGTAATTAATGATCGATTTATAAAACTGATTCTATTTGTAGTAATTGATATGAATAGGAGTAGTGTAATTAAGCCTCTTGGCGCTATAAACAAAAGTGGCATTATTGGTAATTTTGATAATTTCAATTGTACATATCGTACAATGTATATAAAAATTACTATAGCAATGGAAATTCCTAATGTTTCAATGTTTGTTATTTCCGAAGTTTCTATTAAATATCCAAATAGTAAAAAGAAAAGCGATCTTACCAAAAAAGTAGCTTCTCCTATAAGTTCTTTAAATCGCTTAACTTCATTGCACAGTTCGTTTATTCTTAAATTCTCAATTTGACGTATTCTGTGTATTTTCTTTATCATTTTCAAATTTCCAAGAAATAATCCTAGAAGCATTATAAATATTAATGCAGGGAGATGCCATAGTTCGGCAATGGCATAAATTAGTATAACCAAAAGAATAATTGGGATAAACTTGATATGATGTTCAATTCTGCTGAGCAGAAAAGATAGTCCAATGGTAGCAATAAACGATATTATTCCCATTAGAACTAATTGTAGGCTGAAGTTGCCGAAAGAACCAATGGTTATACTGTCGTTTGTTACTAAAAAGTTGAATAGTAGAACGCCGATAATGTCGGAAAAGCTACTTTCGTAGGTGACAAACTCGCGATTAAAAGGGCTGGAATCCCTTACGCTGGAAATTGCAATGGCGCTGCTAATTATGCACAACGGTATTACGTTAATTAAACTGTCAATAAATGGGAAATCACCAATGTAAAATAGAGTTAGCGCCATTGATACCGAAAGGACCAAAATAGAACTAAGTGCTCCCAAAAACGATTTTAGTATTAATTTAAGTTTGCTTCTGCTTATCTCCAGTTCTAATGCTCCTTCTAATATTATTAAAACAAGTCCAATAGTTCCTAAAAGTGGTAAAACATTAGCAAAAGCCGGAAACGAGTATCCCAAAAAAGAGGTTATTTGTTTTACCAGCCAGCCTAAGGCTAACAGTAAAATTACCGAGGGAATTCGTGTTTTTGATGCCGAAAGATCAAAAAGATATGCAAAAAGTAATAACGCCGAAATAGTTATGATTATTGGTAGCGTCATGAGAAAAAAATTAAATAATAAAAAAATTAAAATTAAGTTAACGTGCCATTTCCTTTATTTCGTCAAAACTATCCATAACGGTTTTTATCATGAGAAAGCGTTGGTATATGTTAATAAGCCTCGACTTTATGTTGATGTTTTTAATTACAACAAAATCTTCGTTCGGAAGTTCGGCGTACATTTTCATTAGACCGATTTTCGTAACAACAAAGGCAATAGCCTGTAGTATATTTTCGTAAATAAAGCGTTGCTTTACTTTTACGTCTATGCCGTCGCTTTTGGGTTTGGTGAGTTCGTTGGAGCGATTATTTACCTTGCCTTTGCGTTTTAGCCTGTCGTATAGTTCTGTGTTTGGGTTGTCGGAAGTTTTATAAAACACGCTTTCGGCAATGTCAATTCGGATAAGTGCCAAAAGTGCTTTTATTTTGGGGTCGTTAGGCGAAATTCCGGTAAACGAATCGAAGCTAACCGTGTTAAGCACTTCAATATTCATTATCACTTCAATGTAAAGCATTCGAAGGTAGGCAGTAGTATCCTGCTTAAGGGTTTTGTACTTTTCTACTTTTTGTATGAGGGTGTCGATAAAATCGGCAGATTTACTACCAATATCAACAGCCGAACTAATAGTATTTAGCATTGCTATTCAATTATTAAATGTTTATTCTTAGGATACTTAACCGAATAGGTAAGCGTGAACTCTTTAGTTTCACCTGCTTTAACCGTTGACTTCCAGCAAACTTCTCCCGTATCGTTGTTTATTTTGGCCCCTGTTGTTTCAATAATTTTAACTTCTATTTCTTCGAGGGTCGATACCGGAATTTGGTCGAGCAAGGTTAGGTTTATATCCTGATTTTTGTTGTTTTTTACCGTTATTTTCCAACTGCGGGTTTCTTCCTTATTGCTTCCAATAAACTGTTTGGTAGTGTAATCCTTAAGTTTTTCGCGTTTAATGCTTATGCTTCTATCTATTCCTAACGATAGTTTTAGGGTGTCTTCTGCCGTTCGGGTATCGAGTAGGGTGGAACCGATGTAAGTGTTTTCGAAGAAAACATTTGCCTCGCCGTCGAGCAAGTTGTACATTTCCCAGTTGGGTATTGTGGCCATTAAGAATGCGCCTTTGTCGATTTTTGGAACGCAATAGTAATTGTAATCGGCCGGAATTTCGTAGGTAAGTAGTTCCACCAGCGTTGGTTTGTTCTCCGATTTTATGGAGTAAGGCTTGGTTACATTAAACTCAACGTTTGTTTGTTTCTGAACAATGCCCTCTTGTGCTACCAATCC
>ERZ795053.401-NODE-401-length-55376-cov-8.023825_pt1 | contig 55376 bp, 86 predicted proteins | sample MGYA00375137_ERZ795053 | MGnify/ENA primary metagenome ERZ795053 (study PRJEB30182, sample SAMN05720284) | activated sludge metagenome | isolation source: Anaerobic digester | place: Hong Kong | collected 2014-12-17 ...
GGATCACATTCAAAACAAGCTGAACAAGTGCCGCAGCAAATTGTCTGTGTTATAGTAACAGTATCACTTACCGTACATCCTGTGCTAGTCTCTGTAACGGTTAAATTATAAGTGCCTGGCTGATACACCGTAACAGAAGAACTTGTGCTATTAAATCCTCCGTTTCCATACCACTGATAAGTATATCCTATATCAGTAACACAAGCAGTTAAACTAACTGAATTATTACCACACCCAAGCACCGTACTCGGTACAGAAATAATAGTACATTCAGATGGCAGGCTGCAACTTGAACCACAGCTACCCAAGTTAACATTTAATGTACGCGATTGCGTACAACCATTTGCATCTGTTATTTTTAATTTAATAAAATCACCTCCATCAAAATTACTATCAACACTTACAGTAGTTGAACCTGTTCCACTGGTAGTACCACTGCTGCTGCTGCTTGTAATATTTGAATTAACATTTTTAGTCCACGCATATGAATAAGGTGCAGTGCCACCTGTAACAGAATAATTTATAACAAAACTATCCCCAGGACATTTAGATATTCCAGTTCCATAGGAACCAAATGATCCAGTAAATCCTATGCTAATATTGGTACCCGCACAAGGATCGCTTACGCAAGATGTTCCCATATTTACACTTCCAGTTACTCCACACCCGCAACTATTTGTTACAGTATATGTAACTGTACTGTTTTCGTAACTATATGGAATTATATACTTGTTTGTAACCGTATTAGACTGTGTTATACCACTTTGATCAAAAGTTACTTGATCTCCACCGCATCCACCAGAAGTATAAACAGTAACACTACCATCTGTCTGCGTAGTAGAGCATGGATTTACTTTAGTCGTATAAACACTTGGTGTATTTGCCGCTGTGCAATTGTAACAATTAGGAGGTCTATTAATAGTATAAGTTGTATAACAACTACCTGTTCCCCCACTTATAGTAATACTAGAATGCAATGCACTCGAAATATTAGTAATAGTGTACTGACTTCCTACATTTGTAACAGTAGCCTCCGATGCATTAGTAGTAATAGGTACATTACTATTTACTATTGCCTTCCATGCTTGCCCCCCACCACTCAAAATTGGGCCAAGACATTCAGGATTATAACTAGCAAGAGCCAGTGTAATAACAGCTGCCGGACTTACTATAATATCAGTAGTTTTAGTCAGACAAGCAGTAGAGCCACCGCTGTCTCTAAACTCTAATGTATAAGTAGTATCCACACCAGGATTAGTAACTGTTATACTTCCAGTTGCAGTAGCCCATGAGCTAAATCCACCCCCGTCATCATATCTTACTTCATAAACATTACCGCTAGGAGTAAGTCCACTATAAGTTATAACTACATTTGCGTCATTCTCGCATACGGTAAAGCTAGCAGGTACATAGACACTCTCAAGAGTACAAGAGCAATCCAGTGTCTCCGTATATTCATCACTGACACATCCCGAAATAGAATTTGTCACCGTAAAGCTGATACTAGACATATCTGGGATAGCCTCAATCAAGTTTCCATTGATAGTACCCGTTCCAGATGTAATAACTCCATAAGAGTTTGTCGGCAGTGTAATTACCCAGAATCCTCCACTACATCCACCTGTCGTATAGGCAGGAGTGAATGTAGAGCTTGTCTGCAATGGGAATGTAAAATGACACTGATAGGGTGCTTGCGTGAAGTCTACCACTAAATCATAAGACGTATTGGAATCGAGCGGAGTCGAGAACGTAATCGTACCCGTATAAAGACCCCCACTTATGGTAACCTGCTGATCTATAAATCCACTTACCCCCGGCATGCTTATGATAGCCACTGCATCTTCAAAGCAGCTAAAGATCGTATAGTCTAACTGATAGTTACAGTTGGTAAACTGTGCCGACAGCGTAGTATTAAAGCAATGCTGAAGGTTTGCCTCTTCTTGCGTACACCCACACGTTGCGCTTACGCCATACGTTTCTTTGACATCAAGACCATCAAGATAGGAGCTAAAGCCGTAGTTTCTCTTAACGATGTCTTCTCCCTCTTTCCATACAAACTCCGGCCTACGTACACTCCCTGACTTGATAGCAAGGTCTTTCTTCTGTGTAACTACCGAACTTGCATTTGGGATGTCATCATCACTGCCTGTAAACGTGTAGATCATCTCTGCCACATTATACATACAGTTGTCATTCATCAAGACCTCGCTGGCCCAGAACTTGACAATCAATACATCGGCAGGTTCCAGAATATCAAAGTTAAACCCGATACTTCCTGAACTGCTGGTAATGTCTTCATCTTGACCAAGTATCTGCGCTCCATTTAAAAGAACTCTCCACTTCAGCTTACCGCTGGTAATAGAACGGTTCAACAAGTTAGCAAATACCCAATCAAAGTCTATATTTACTTTGCCTCCACCTGTAGTAAACGTATTTCTTGTTACCTCAAGTCTTGTTCCGGTAGGACAGTCACATACCAAGTCCGTGCGAACACTGGCATCATAACGGCACTGCTCTTCGTTGTAGCTTACTTCTAGCCCAAGATCGCAGACCTCTACCAGCAATTGTGCTGTTACACCGCATATTCCCAAACGATCTACACTGGCAGTTACCAATGTGCTATTAGGAATGTCGTTAATAGTGAATGTCCATCCATCACCCGTAGGCACCCAATCCGCTTCATAAATAATTCCAGAAGTGCTGCCAACAGAATAAGTCGCATTCAATTCTCCCAACGGCATCACACCACATGGATGCGTTACCTTGATAACAGCGGAGTCATCCCCCTCTTGAGTAATGTTTACTGCCAAGCAGCATTCATTCTCCGTATAGATCGTTACTTCATCACTGCAACTGGTGTCTGCATAAGTAGCTTTAATAACTACATCAGTAGTCGATGCAACGCTTGGGTCAACTTTAAACTGTACTTTATTCCCGGCAATAGGCACCAGACCACTAGGAACACGACTGTTCCCCGCAGTAATGCTATAAATGACTTTTTCACCATTCGGATGTGACGTATGTACCACATAAGTATTGTCGCCTAAGTCTTCAAGATAGATACTGAAGTCTGTGCATTTATCCAGACAAGTCTCTCCGTGAGCCGTATCGCATCCTGCATCACCATCTAAAGCAACACATCCGCAATCTTTAAAACTTACGTTCTGATACAACTTGGAAGACCCCTGACCTACCGTATCTACACTTGCATCAAAATTAATATCCCAATCAGGGCAGTCACCGTCAATATGTGACCACTTGACATTGGTGAGATAATATAAGGTCTTAAAATCTATCTTGCTTAGATCCGCTCTTACCGCAAAGTCATTTTTACCGCTACCGCCAAAATAAGCATCAGCAATCAACGGAATGTCTATAACCTTACTTTCACAGCTACCAGGACCGCCATTACAACTTTGCTTGGACAAGTCACAGCAAGTGTTGTTATCAAACAGTGGAATGTCTACCAATGTCTGTACTCCATAACACTCAATAGGTAACTGACCTTGGTAGGTTCCACAACCCGTGATCTCAAAGGTCAAGCAAGAGCTTTCTTTCTTCTTGAGGTTGAACTGAAGCTGCTTGCCTTCAACTACCGTGTATTTCTCGTTGGTTGGATTCCATGCCGGAATGGTAAAGTTGGAACTTGTCGTGCACAGCTTGTAAACGCAAGGTCCGCCGCTGGTGGTAGCACCGGGACTTTGATTGCTTGCTACTGTCGTATTGTAGTCCGCATCCTGAACCCCGCCAAGATTCACCGTCTCAAAGACTACTTTACGCCCATCAGTCGTCTCAAAGATAACACGCCAGCCAAAGATATTGTCTTCCAATACCCCGCTGTTGTGTGTCAGGGATGCCGAAGTGCCTGTACCAATGTTTATTTTGGTGTCTGCGCTTGGGCTATAATACCACGTACCTTGTACCGATTCCGCTACGGAATAACTAAAAGTACAGCCTTCATAGAAGTCTCCAGCCGCACCTTCTTTTATCACATGGCAGTTGCTAATATCCGAGCTAGGAGTCAACTTAGATAATCCACTATTGACTACCTCGCCTTCAGGACATACTTTTGTCCACTTAAGACCTGCCTTAGAAATATCACATTTGTCTTTTACGTCCTGGCAAGTATCTCCAATACATCCACAGCCTGCCGCAAAGCCACACTCTACATCACAAGGCAATGAGCTACAAGGAGTACATTTGCCATTATAACATCCACAGCCGGGGCCGCAATCGCCAGGACCACTACAACTGTTACCGCAAGGATTAGGAATACACTTCTTCGTGGTCTGATCACATACGCAACCTACCCCGCAATCGCCATCTCCGCTGCAACTACCGCTGCATTCGTTACAGAAGCAGTTTCCGGTATTGGCATCTACGCAAGCAGCCGTTTGGCTACACGTAGGCTCATTACAGTCACAGATAGGCTTGCACTGATCGCTATAAGGGTCACAAGTATACCCCGTAGGACATACCCGTGGCTCACAGCCATTAGGTCCACATACATAACAGTTGGGGCAATCCCAATCGTAAGTACATCCTTTGCCGGGAACACAGTTGCCATTGCTATCTCGCTCAAAGCCAGAGCAGCAAACGCACTGGTTACTCTCACAGCATTCGTTGGTTCCGCAATGTGCTTTTGCCGTACATTCAACGCAGTTTCCAGTAGCGGGATCACAAACCCCACTCTGGCAATCTATTACTACGCACTTATTATCTACGCACTTGGCGCAAGGACCATATTTAGCTTTACAAGCCGCTTCACTGGTACACTCACCACAACGTCCGTTGCCTAAGTCATTGGGAGCGGTTGGAGGACACTGGCAAGTACCTTGATTACAAACCTTATCCCCTTCACAATCATCTTCCGTAGAACAGTCTACGCAGGTGTCGTTGACACAAGATTTATCGGGGCAGCGAGGAATACATACTCCAGTAATACAGTCTTCGCAACCCTCGCAGTCATTTTTGTCATCACAAAGACACCGCTCTATGATATAAGGACCACACGTAGGACAGTCACCGTCACATTTTACAATAGCACGAAAACACTTACAGTCATTTTCCTGTAAGTATTCTACTGGTACACAGTTGCAATCTCCACTACCGCATGGCAATTCCATGCCATCACATACCCGTTCCCATATAATAGTAGGATTAGGACATGGTGTAGAAAAGACCATATCACTAAGACAAAGTTGCCCTTTTTTAATTGTCGGAACTGCCATCGTTATCCCTTAAATTCTTCTTCAATACTGTTATTAATAGTCTCTATGTTGACTTCCTGATCTAGCCCACAGTCTACACAATTATTAACTACCAAAGACTCCACATTAAGAACCGAAAGATTATATTCCTTATCGGTGCTACACAAAATAGCGTCACCTTTACTGACCTTAAAGGTCATTCCACATTGTACTGCTTGTAAGATAGCCGTATGACTCATACCACAGTCTAGCAGTTTGGAATAGGTGTTAAATGTGAATCCGCAATCATATTTCTTGTGAAGCATATCGTAATTGATCTTGCATTCCGATTTGGTATATTTCAAAGAATATCCCATATCACAATACTGCCTTGTCACTTTCAACGCATATAAGAAATCACAGCTAATATTATTTACTGCAATGTCGTAGCTGAAGTCACAAACCTGCTCCTTAACAGAAAATGTGATATTCAGTAGCTTGCATAACTCATAAGCTGCTTTCTCATAGGTTTCATGAGGTACACAATCTTTCCGAAGCAACACATTAACTTCTGTCTTCGACACATCTTTTACGATGTCATCAAAACTACCACAATATGACTGGTGTATAGACTTAGACTTTTCAATTAAAGACTGTAACTGCTTACAATCCCAACACTGGTAATTACCTAACATACTCCGGTAAAACCGAATGTCTCTTAGCTTTTCTTCTTCATCGCACTCTTTGCCGTAACCATAGAACTCCCTAGAAATCAAACTGTCTACTAAAGCTAACTCCTTCGTCTTTAGTAGATATTGCTCTTTATAGATGTCATGTTCGTCGTATGTACCACAACAAGTCTTCAACACTCCTTTACTTGCTTTCTCCAATACCTAGTGTCGTTACTAACGCACCAATAGCAATCCCAATGATCGAAAATGTAGTACCCTCCCCTGTATTACATAAGATATGATATTGCTCACATAAAATAGGTGCACCCTGCACGCTTATCCATACCCAAAAGCTGGATATAAAAGTCACTATGCCAATCGCTACAAGCCTGTATTGCTTGGCAAAATCCATCTTAAGCACAAAGCCCAATAGTTTAATCACACTTTCTACTACCGTAGGACTTACTGCTTTTGCTTCTACCCGGTGACGGGTAACAAACTCCAACACAAAATAACCTACCAATAATAAAGCTCCTATAACCGCAGATATAGCGTTGGGCTGAATCAATCCAAATCCTAGCGCAATCACACCAGCCGTAGGTAAAAATACTTTTAAGAATCGCATCTTTCCTTCTTTTTTAATAAGCGTAAACAATACAATATCCAGCACCGCCTGCACCTCCATTTCCTGCCCTAATTGCAGTGATAGAGCCACCGCCACCACCACCACCGCCGCCACGGGCACCTGTTCCACCATCACCACCTGTTGCCGTAGATGTGCGGCTACCACCCCCACCACCACCATTAAAGGTAGTAGACGTTGCTGCCGTACCATTAGCCCCTGAAGATCCTCCAGCAGTAGTTGTACGTGTACGATATGCCGTAGAGAATCCTACGCCGCCAGCACCCCCGCTGCTAGTGTTTCCGTGCGCACCGCCGCCACCACCACCAGGGGCAGCGACAGCATTTTGCCCTGCCGTAGCTGCTTGATAAGAACCTTGATAGCAACCTGCATCCCCTCCATTTCCAGACGTATATCCTATATAACTAACCCCTACACCACCAGTAGGTACGTTTGTATTTAGTGTGTTAGATATACCACCACCATTACCACCAATAGCAATTAAAAAGTTACCAAAAGTAGATGTTCCTCCTGTACCTCCAGCGGTCTGGTTGTCATTACCATCATAGGTGCCTCCACTTCCAGCCGATCCACCCGCTCCAATGGTAACAGTTATATTAGTACCGCCGCCACCAAGTTCTGTCGCAGTATATTTATGGAAGGTATATTGACCGCCACCGCCACCAGCACCCCCATCACTATAATCTGCTGTGCTGTTTGAGTGACCGCCACCGCCACCTCCTCCTCCACCTATCAGATGTACTTCTACAATCGTAGCACCATCTGGAACTGTATAGGTGCCGGAAGAAGTAAACTCTTCAACAGATGCCGTAGACATCGCCTCATAAAAAGGTTTGCCATCCGTACCATCACTCAAAGAGTTATTGGCATCACCACTTACCCCCGTGATCGTGTTTATTGTCCCTATGTTTCCTACGCCATCATCTAAGTCATAGGTTCCGTCTGCATTATCTGTAACTGTAACCCGGAAATCACTAAGGTCTACATTGGCATTACTGGCATCTTCATTTGCGTAGGTCAACTCATCACCTGCCCTGCCAAGGACTGTTACGGTTTCCGTACCCGTGCTTACGTCTACGCTGTTCCCAAAGTCATCGGTGATTCTGTAATTGCTACCTCCAAGACTTAATATGGTAGCCTTTCTGATGTCTATTACTACCGGAGCGTCTACACCGTTATCATACGTCCACGTATCATCCCCGTTATCAGTTAAAGTAGCCTTGGGAAAAGTAGTGATCGTAATGGTGTTACCACTATCATCTTGAACATCATAGGTGCCATCTAAATTATCAGTAGCTACGCACCTGCGCATGTCAATAGTGGTAGGTGCATCTACGTTGTTGTCAAACGTAAACGTGCCGTCTCCATTATTCGTAAGACTTGCAGGCGTGGCACTGGCAGGAACAGTAAAGTTGATAGATGTGCCGAAATCATCGGTGATTGTAAAACTACCACCTCCATTATCTACTACGGTACAAGCCTTTGCGTCAAATGTTACATCGGGATCCGCGCCATTGCTAAAAGTAAAGGTGCCATCTCCGTTATCGGTAACTGTTGGTACATCGGGAATACTAAATGTTACTACACTTCCGTAGTCATCGGTAATCCTGTACTGTCCGCCTCCTAAACTTTCAAATTTAGTCCTCTTGAGATCAATAGTGACCTGTGTGCCATCAATAGCTCTATGGGTAAATGTGCCGTTGCCGTTATTGGTTAAGGTATCCGTGTTCGGAATCTGCAACAACACCTTGGCTGCCAATAAGTCGTAGTCTATGCAGTTCTCTACGGTGTCGCACGTTGTGAGGGCCGGGTAGGAATAAATGATGTCTTGTGAGACAACACCTTGCCCTCCTGTTGCCAGCGGGCAGTTTTGACGTACTGTAAACGAATAGTCCTGTGTAAAGTCTATAACGGTGTAAGTGGCAATCCCCGTGGAGGAATTAACCACTACATTTTGTACGTTATCTTCAGACCCCGCAACTAATACATAAGTACAGTTGGGGTCACACCCTAAACAACTCAAAGGAAATTATTTTTATCAACCGATAACATCCCAAACGCCAGACCCTACGTGCTTAAATGTAACAGAGTCTCCTACGTTTGCGAAAGTATATGTCGTTCCATATCCGGTGATGGCCGATGATGTCACCGTACCTACAAATGCACCGGACTGGTCTTTTAGACCAATAATTACAGGATGCCCCACAGGAACTCCCACAGGCAGCGTAAGCTCTACATCATTGCTGCTGGCATCAATACGTGCCCACAACTCCGTAGAGGTAAGCGTAGCATCTGCTGTTTTCGTCACCGGGGTAACACGAAGCAAGCCATCATAAAAAGTAACCGCAGACCCAAAAGGAGGGGTAAATGTATAAATACCACTAGCATACGACAGCGTAGAATATAACGTAGCCCCCTGTACATAGTTGGAGATAGTAGCTCCCTGGAATAAAGCCTCGCCACTTACCGTAGCGGGGCCAAAAGGTCCATAAGAGCTTCCACTAGGACACCCACTACAACTTTCCGTGTACTGAAAACTCCAATCCGACAACGCATCTACAACAGTGATGTTGAAGTTACCATTGCCCGTATCAAAGGCGTTGATGACGCAGTTCACCTCACTTGCACTTACCAACGCATATGTCGTAGTACAACCCTGTCCGCAAGCCGTATCATTAACCGCTACGTTACCAGTAATGTTTTGATATGGGTCATCAACAACGCACGGGCTAGGGATAGCAAAGTTGTTGACCGGAGGACAGTAATAATTGCTTGGTTGTGTAGCACAGGCACCGCTAACAGTAATGTTTACATACTTGGTGTTATTGGCAAGGTTAATGTCCGGGCTTTCATTAGACGCTGCTACAAAGGTGATTTGAAAACCAAAATACTGCGCCCCCTCATAGGTGTAAGTATATGCCTGGGACTTATCTGTAATCTCAAATACATAGTCAGCATATGCTTCCTCACCAACAGCAATATTACCTACCGTCCATACCTTAGTTGACGGGCTATATGTACCTTTCGCGTTGCGCGGTACAACACTTACTACGCTAATACCAGTAGGGACCGTCATTGATAACGTAGTCCCTGTAAGTGCAATAGTGGAGTTGTTTTTCAACCCCCTCGCGATTGTTATTTGTTGCCCATTCTGCGAAATATCGTAAATAGCCATGTTAGTTTTTTAATTTTAAATAGTAGGATCTACTACACTAAGATCAATAAATGCAGTCACCTGCCCTGATTCGCCTTCTATTACTTCAAGATCAATAGGCGCTGCCTCGCACTCACCGCTGCACTTGTTGCACACATAACCCGCATCACAACTTACATACTGGCACAGGTCTTTTATACCCACATAAAATCGTCCGTATCCTCCTTGTCCTGTGCTTTTGCACCTGACCCGGTAGACCCCTTGATAGTATGTGTTTGGTACCGCCGTCGAAGCAGTCGTAAACTGAATATCACCATCAACAAAAACAACGCTGTCAAAGCCAACTTCATCATATCCCTCGATTGTATATACTAAATCTGATCCCGTACAACTCGCATATTGATTGTCTTCGCTGATAGGAATAACACCTACCTGCTGACACGGACCTACACTGTTCACTGGCTGTACCAGCGGATTGGTGAGTATAAAACAATTAGCCCCACACGCACTTGTCGGGCAGGGATCAGGAGTTACGCTACAAGGACATTGTTGCGTACAGTTACAGTTTCCAAGTTGCTGGTAAATGGTATCCATTCGTTTCTACTAAATCATTTGCAACCACAATTGCAATCGTAGTAATTTAATTTCTCTCGCGCCAGTTCCAGGTAGTCATAAGCCCTTTGCTCCATGCCTCGCTCTGTTGCTGTCTTTGCTGCATTTACTATATGCTTTATAAAATCCAATTCAGTCCTTAAATCTTCTCTGTTAAGATAAAGGCACTCAATCTTGTTATCTAACTTGTAAGTATGAAGATAATTTCTGGAAAGTTCAGAGCCGTCACAGTTGACATATTTAAAGCAGTACAGGCCATCTATGCACCCTAGCTCCAGCTTTGTAAGACCTACTGTACTCACATTTTGCGTCACGCTGGATGTGGGGCCAACTATACTTATCTCAAAGGTATCAGGCTTTGCATAATCACTACCATACGTCCCATCCATCCATACAGATGCATCCTGAAAGTATAAATCACTACAACAGTTTGTTGGTAGAATATGAAAATTGAATATGTCCTTGATACAACTGCATCCCATTACAACAATGCGCTATATGTAGCCCAGTCTTCGACCCGTAAAACACCATCCTCTACAAATAAGTAGTACCTTGTATTCGTAGAAATATCTACCAAAGGAATGGCCTTCAAGCAATAATCATTCTCAGGACAATCAAACAGTGCCTTTACTAAGCCACCCCCGGTAGTTATAGCCCGTGGCTTTCCGGTGCCGTTCAGCTCTTTGAACACATTTGGATCTATAACTAAGGATTTCTTACCCATTGGATTTTTTTAAAAGTGGCCGGAGCAGACCTAAGTGCAGCCCCGGCATTTATCAACAAAGAAGGCTTTCTTATCTAATGTCACCGTTAGGTAACGCTGCGTTTGTACTCGTCAAGCTAATCGCTCCCACGCTGCCCACTGCATACACCGCAGTCCATGCATTTATTACTCCCGTAATACTGTTTGCTGCCGTGGTGTTCGCTTTAGGTACAAGGATCACCGTGGCGTTCTCGCCAAACTGCTGGCCGTAGCTCAAGGCATTGCCTCCCATATGTCCCGGCGCACTGCCGATGGAAATAACACCATAGAACTCATCACAGTCTACCGTGGTGTTAGCACTGCGGCTGTTACCCGACAGCACACCATGACGACCAAGCCAGTCATTGAATTCCAGGTATCCCACACTGCCACCTACGTCTTGAAGGTATTCACGATACTTCCAGAAGTAGCCAAGACCTTTAGGGGTTACCGCAGCTTGTACATCGGCAATACGGTAGTCTTTCCAGTTGTCACCAGTAACGAACAGTGTCAAAATACGATCTACCATCTGCTTCTGGTTGGCTGCCAAGTGGCAGTCACTGCAATCCAGTTTTACCGGGTCCGCTACAAAAGCAATACCGCAGTTGTGCTTGTGCGTTCCTGATCCTGACTCTTCGCAATCTACACAGTCGTTGGTTACCGCAAAAGCAGCAAGCAAGTTCTGGGAGACACAAGCATCAATCGGGGAGTCAGCGGTGTCATCAACAACTACCGTGCTGCCAGCACAAGAACTGATAATCAGTTGTGCAGGTCCGTTTCCGGCACCTTTCGTCCATGCCACGTCTCCGTAAATGCCAAAGCTCGTTTTCAGTTTCTTAACTACGCGGTCCAAAGCTGCATAGGTGAAATACCCATTTGCATCTTGGAACTCGGTAAGGTCTACCGTAATCGTGTCATCATTTGCCGGGCTGGGATTGGTGTAATCAACGGTGTTGATACCATCTACTTTCCCTGGCTCACCAGCAATGGGATTTAGGCAATATACGTTCCATGCCGCATCTGCATCCCACAGACGCAATGCAGTAACCGGAGCGACCTTTCCTTTCTTGTGACGATAGCCGGATACCACCTTGCAGGAAGCACTGGCAGCGATGCCGTTGACAGCATCACGTGCCAAGCAGACTACATCTTTGCAGTTGTCTTCTGTGCTGCAAGTAGTGCAGCCAGCACAAGGAGGATAAATGGTCCAGATCGTAGGCTCTATGCGCTGATCGGGGTACATATTCCGCGTATCGTTGTCATCTACGCCGATACCAAAACTGTAAGACTCATCGCAAGTAGTACAGTTAAAGGTAAGCACCTTTATATGTGCGGCACCGTAAGCGGCAGGGACGGCGTTAACATACATATTGGGATTCCCTACAAGGATCTCCCCGCTGTTGTTACGCAGCTCATCACTTACTCCGTCATTATTGGTATCCCTACCAACAGAAATAGTAATCTCCCTGAAGCCAGCTACCGTAGTGGCATCCAGAGATGTCTTGGTGCGTGGATTCCATACCACAGCACGTCCCGGAGCGGGAACTACTGTGCCCGTGGTGTCATCCGCCAGATCATCAGGGCAAGCAAATACAGCCAAATCTTTGGTAAACACCGCCGTATTACTAGATACTACAAGGATACGCTCGTTAATAGTCATGTTTAAGTTAGTTGTCTGTTATTTATAATCGTCTGTATCTGGCTTTGCCAGCCCTCTACATTACGAGTATCTCTTTCAATCATTATTACTGCTATGTCAGTTACATATTCGACCTGAAAGCTGCTTAAAAGCTCAAAGCACTGGTCTTGCGTCACCGCTGATCCATCCGGGGTCTTATAACCTCCTTGTTTTCGCAGCGTAGGCGTCCTCATCTCCTTTGGCATACGGTAGTAATCTAAATATACCGCATCTATATTGAAATCTCGAACGACCAAATGCAATCCCCCCTTGCCTACTTTTCCAAGTATCTCCTCGTACTCAAAACTGCTTCTCCAGTAAGGAGACTTTACCGCCTCCGCATAGTCATCACTGCTTACTATTCGTACCGTGAGTTCTCGTGCCTTACAGTCTTCACAGTCAGGTGTTACTTTGTCGCATTTCTTTGATGCCAACACCTTAACCTTCAACCGCTTCAAGTAGTTTTTGGGATACTCCGCAAACACACCGTCTGGATCACTTGTAACTGTCAATTTTTTATCCCTTACCAGCAGGTCAGATAAACAATCGTCTATAAACTGATCTGCTTCTGATACTTTTACCAGGGATCTTACCCAATAAGCCTGTGCCTCGTTGACATAATCATCTATCTCCTCTAGAGTTATCCACTCATCACTTTCGGCAACCTTTCGATTTACCTTTCTTTTTACGCGATAGTGTATGTCCTTGTTTATGCCGCACATTCTTACTTTTTGGGGCTATACTCTTCGATTAACATATCAAGAGTACCTGTGTTTTCACTACGACCAAGCCATTTTTCCAATGCGTCAAGGTCTTTAGTTCCGGTTCGCTCTTGCCCTACCACATACTCTCCATTGACAGGATCTTTTCTGATGCCTTTGCCCCTACCATTAAGCAAAGACATATTAATCAAATACTTAACTGTCAATTGGTCAGAAGGCTGCTTCAGGATGTCAATAGCACGATCTAATGCTGTTTTACCATCTCTATCCCGCTCACTATCACGCTCTACCTTACGGTAAATCTGTGACTTGATTGTTCCTACCTCCACGGATTCAAAATCTACCCTTATTCCCAAAATCGTAGCTACTACAAAAAGCTCTTGTTTCGTCTTGGCAGACATAAGATTAACCAAATCTTCCACTTGGGCAAACCCTGCGATTTCTTCCTGCGCTTCCTGTCCTACCTGAGAGATTAAGTAAATAACCTCTTTAGGATAACGGTCATCATTCAACTTTCTTGGAGCAAATCGCTTGTCATACCCCTTCATGTAAGCCTGAATAAATATGTTACTTACGGGATCATTTTCATCAAGCATCAGCATCCCCTCGTTAATCCGAATACTAATCTCGTTATAAAACGGATCAAATCGGTTACGTGGATTCACCGTATCTATCAACTGCCCTTCGTACATCCCGCTAGAGTGGACAATGCCAGACTTCTTAGCGGCAGTAGTCAAGATATCGGGAGATACAGGAACAGGAAACGTGCCTTTGTTTATGTCGTATTTCAACTTATAAGTCTGTCCTATCCCCGGAAGCGTGGACCCATCATAGGCTTCGTTAGTCTCTCTCTTTTTGCTGTCAAGGACTACCGCACCCTGAAAAAATGGGTTTTTCTTCTTTCTAGCTTCAATAACATACATGCCTTCTATGTTTTATTAACAAACGTTTCTCTCTAGTTTTACTGCCCGTGAAGTGTCGCGCATACGCAGACCAAACTCCATCTGCTTATCCCACTCCATATGGCGGCCTTTATGCGTTGACGGGAACCCTTTCATAATACCTGTCTGGGTATTGATTGGACCTACCGGACTTACCACACCGCAGCGGAAAGTGTTAATCTCCCCACTTCTACGGTACAGTGACAAGTTACTGTTTGCTCCCATGCCTACACCAACATCAAAGATGTAGTAGTTACCACTTTCAAGCGGCAATCCCGTAGATGGGTCAATAACCGTAAAGACCTCCGGTGAGTCAAGAATAGGCCAGTAGTTAAAGCGTACTGTACCCACCAGTGGAATTACAACTTCGTCAAACATATGAGGCTGCAAGCTCTTGGTAGAGAAGTTCCCTACTGCCGATGGGCGATTCTTAACGATCTCATCATTAGCTTTATCGTTACCGATGTTATACCACATCTGGGCAATTTCACCACTAGCATCTTCCAGACCAATAGTACCTGTGTTGACTTCTACATAACGTGACTGCCAAGGAATGCGATCATTGAACATATGACGCATGGCTTCCTTGATCTTCGGTATGATAGCGTCTTTGTTACCAATGTCAAGACGTGGGCCGGACTCAAAGTATTCCATAAGACCTGCACCAGATACAACACCTTTGCCGGAGCTACGGTCAATCAACACTTTATCGGAAAGACGACCAAAAATCAATGCATTCTCTACGGCAGCATCAAAGTCCATGTCAAAGTGCATCATAAGCACTGGCAAAATCTTACCTTGACGACGTGCGCGGTCCCCCAAGTCTACCATACCGTTATCTCCGGCAGGGCCAAAATACACGTTCAATGCCAACGCATCGTCAGTGATTTTTCCTTCTTGGGTGTGAGAAGACATAGGTACACGGAAGCGGATGAAGCCAGTGGCTTCAGAACTCCATGATCCCCACAGGTTAGAAGCCTCCGCTTTGGGGCTGTACATACGCTTCCAGCGAAGACCAGAAACGAGCAATTCCGGTGGGAAAAAGTCATTGGCAGGAGTGTTAGTCACCAATTGCAGGGTGTAATACCATCCATCACCTGCATTCTTCGGTGCCTCTGCAATACGAGCCAAGTAATTTGGATTACGCAGCGGAGCGATAATATCTGACTCCTGAAACTTGTTAGTATTCAGTTTCACATAGAAATAGGTGCTTTGAATACCAGGGCAAGAATCCCCATTTCCGGTGTCTTCAATGCTCTCACAGTAAACACCGCCACGAGTCATCATAGTCCACTCTACATATTCCGTGTCAACCACTACGGAACGGCCACGGTTAAGCATGTCCACAAATGGAGTGGGAATTTTATCTCCCATAAGGGAAGGCATTGACTCCCATACATAATCCCGTGCTTCCTGCAATAAAGTAACATCCTTTGTACCAGGATGCGTAGTGAGCAGGGAGTTTTTATCTGTAAACACCTTGTAATAGTCCGATTCCGTGACTTGTTGAATGTCAAAGACGAACTTATTAATAGAACTACCGCGTAATTTCATGTTTCTACTTAGCTAGTTAATGAGACAAAGGACTTTTTAGGTGCCTTTGTTGTAGTTTTTGTACTCTTAGCCTTTCCTTGTGACATATTTATTAGCTTCTTGCTGAAATTGGCTTTTCCTTCTTCTACCTTTTCTTTAACTTCTTTCTCGTTAAATAAAATCTGGTAATAAAGTTCAACCAGCTTTTTTGGGTCATTCTGTGACTCAAATAGTATCTTATCTATCTTAGACACCTTCTGTTTGCCATTAGCAGTTTCTATCGTCTCTGTTTTGGCATACACCGCTTCCTTAAACTTCTGAACCGTGCTTATGTCTAACTTTTTATCCCCAATCTGACCAGCTACAACAGCATCTTTAAACGCATTACTATAAGCATCTGCTTGCGCTTGTTGCGCCTCGGAAGCCTCTTGCTTTGCTCTTTTATCCTCGTCGATGATCCTTGTACGCTCACTCTTTAGATAACTCTGTGAAGCCTTGGCGTATTTATCTAGCTCATCTTTATCTTTAATCCCTTTTATAGTAAAAGGAATCGTATCAGGATCGTTACCTTTCTGCTTTAAAGCAAAAGCAATTAACTCATCTACCTTTTCTTCCGGTAAATCAGGGTCCGTTAAATCAATAGATAGAAAATTATCTATCTTTGCCGCAGCAATCACATTTGACTCACTGCCACCTGCGATTAAATAATCCAGGTACTCTTTATTCTGTTTAGTATAACCACGCTGCGCAGCTAACTGCTCTACACGCTGGTCTACATTATATTGCTTGTCAAGTGCGCCTACTGTATTTTGAACTAACAAGTCTCTTACAGTAAGCAGATCAATGTCTTTTGTTACCTGATCTTCTGTTAAAATACCTTCTTCTACTAGACTCATCGCCTGTATGTAGGCATCGCTTTCTTCTTCCTCCGGTTCTTCTTTTTTCTCAGGCTCTTCCTCTTCTCCATCCTCTTCTGCGCCTTCCTCGGACTCTTCCTCCTCCTCTTCTTCTTCTTCTGATTCAGGAGTTGGATTCGCTAACTTATCTAGTTCATCCTGTACTTTCTGAGGATCTTCTTCTTCCTCTTCTTCATCCCAAAAATTAGGAGACAAAGGCGTATTTAGATTAAGCTGCTTTTCTTCTTCTGGAAAGAAATTAGGCTTTTCCGTGGGTAAATCAAACGGAGAAATAATTCCTGTCATAGCTTCTAATTTGCAATGTTAGCAAAATATTTTTTTAACTTTGTTTTTGCGATATTAACTACAATACGAAATCATAGTAAAATAATTTATGCTGCCTGTTTTGCAGTCGCTTTCTCTTTTGCAACACGTTCTTTCGACAGTAATTCTTCGCGTTTTAGCTTCCTGTCTTCTCTGTCTTTCTTCTCTTTATAGGCTATTTCCTTGTTAGCCTTTTCTATAATGTCACTTACTTTGTTCCGGTTAATGTCTGCTTGATTTGCTAGCTGCATAGACCCTACCTCTGCCACATACCTACGGGTATCTTGCTCTAACTTAACCTTTGCCATTTCTGCATTAGCCTTCAAGTTAGCCAGTTGCGCCTGGAAGTCTTGGTTGCGCTTCATCATATCCTGCTGAATAGCAATATCTTCCTGCCTACGTGCCTCTGCTTTCTTTACTGCGTCTTCCGCTATGCTTACTATCTCCGTCAATGACTTAGAGCGCATTACCCTTGCATAGTCACTAAAATCTATACTGGAGGTCTGCAACAACGCCAGTGCTTGATTTCTAATAATGTTGACTACATAGGGGTCTTCTCCCATATGTGTAACAAAGACGTTATATTCAGACATAGCCAACATCTCTGTGTCTACATCCAAATCTATAACGGACATATCATCCAACACATATGTAGCTTTAACGGGGTTGTCTTTATAGGCTATTCGGGCCATATTGACAATGCCGTTTAAGACTGACTCTACAATGTGGTCGTGGAGATAAAATAAAAATCGGGTCTGCGTAGTGGACTGATTTATGTCCTGCTGGTTATTACCTACGGCAGATCGCTCACCAGAGAGGCCAAGACGTGCTTGATTGTAATACATCTGCTGTGTGGTGTCGGACTTGATCTTTTCCATCATTCCGTACATATCAGCAATCTTGTTGTCTTGCCCTAAGTCTATACTCCTGAATAAATTGGCTAGCTGCTGCGGATCTACCTTACTTTCATCAAGCATCAAGATACCGTCATCTTTAACCATATCAAGCCATTGAGATTCCTCCCAATCATCCGGCATTCCACTAGGGGTCATGACAAATATCTTTCCCTTATCTCTAGCGATGGCCTTATTAAGACGTTGATTTTGGAGGTTGTACTTGTAGCTTCCGGCCTTGCCTAAGTCGATTACTGACATGGGATCTTGATCTCCCAATAGCCTGCTGTACTCCGCTCCATAATAATTCATCCTCGTCAAGAAAGGATTATTTATGGATGGATACTGCCATGGAATATCTCTTGTCTTCACAAATACCCCTGCATCAGTACCTAAATCACCTATATAAGTTGTCTCATATGCCTGAACTCCCCAATATTCCATCACTGACTTATCTCTACGGGGGTCACTTACATAGGACTCATTATACCACTGTACTTCTATCCCGTCTTTGGTATAATGCTCTACATAATAAAACTTCCTTGGCAGCTTTACATTGACGTGAGTGACTGGTATCTTTACTGTTAGAGATTGCCTTCCTACTGTAGATTCCAACTTGTGTAGTATCTCCTGCCCCTGCCTTGTATTAACAGGGTGTCGCTGGAACACTGTATTAAAATAGTCCTCATGCTGACTCATATAGTTAACCAGCGATACAAAGTGAGGGTGCAGACTAGCTTTCTCCCCGGAAAATAAAGCCCTTCCTTCTAGTTTCCTTATCAAAGACACCTTCAAATGTTCTCCAAGTGTCTGAAGTATTTCTATAAAAGATTGTTCCTCCGTATAGGTTATCCAATCCGCTTCGGTCAAAAAGAAAGAACTTGGTGACATATCGTAAATAAGACCAATGGGCTGTACGTTGTCTAGTACAGGCTCTCCATTTCGTTCTGTGATACGATACGCTTCTAAGTTAGTACAAAGACCATGCTCAAAACCTACATCCGTCTTAAACTTGATCCTCTCCTTGTTCATTAAATACCCCAAAAGCTGCTGCCCCTGTGTCTCCATTGGAGACTTATTCACTGAACTAAGTTCTTTTTTTACCTCCTCTGGAGTAGCTTGCTGAATGCGCTGCCCTAAATCGGCTTCCATCTGTTTGCGCTGCTCCGGGTCCAGGCTATAAGGATCAGTAATCTCGTTCTCTATAAAGTATTTTTGTGTCTCCGCTACCTGAATAGGGGTATAGTATTTAGCGGCAAATATGTTTTTTAGCTTAGACTGCTTCTCTCTCTTTCTAAATTGAGCAGAAAACTGTGAGTTGTCAATAACAACTGCATTTAAAGGACGACCTTGCTGCTCCCCAAGAATACCCTTACTGACAGGACTTATGATGTCATTATAGATAAAAGACTCTGTGCTGTTTTTGTAAAGCTCTTGGTTTGGCATACCATAATACAGATCACTTACTTCTGTAATGCCTAGCCCCTTATGCAAGCGGTAATTGATAGCCCACCTTTTATTACGCTCCTGAATGATAGGGTCTTGGCCTAAACTTATTAGCTTCTGGGCTTTGTCTTTTATATACTTGAAATCGCTGGCCTGCTTTTTCTTTGTGCTTACCCGCTCATATAGTAACCCTTCATTAAATGCTGTCATGCTGCAAGTTGTGCTGACTCCGGCATGTACTTGACATTACGCCAATATGCCGCAATCTTGTTAAACGTCTCCTTCCTGCTGTTGCCTTCTTCTGTCGGTTCCTCTGCTTCTTGCTGCTCTTCAGATTTTAACCAAAACGCAAGTAGTATCATTGCAGATACACAGTCATAGTTACCGTCATTATCATACCGCTCGATCTCCCTCAATAATCGTTCTGGATATAACTTATGTGTATTGGTAACTTGAACAGTATCTTCTTTCCACCCTCTTTTTATCTTTAACCAGTCTCCTAAATACCGAAGCCCCATTGGTTTTGTCTTTGGGGTAATAGGAAGTCCATACTCTATCCTGTTACTGTTTACTCCTAATGCCAACCAAGGTGTAGGCTGCATCCAGGGTATAAACCCATTGCTCTTACAGAATGTATAAAACCCGCGTTCGTTATTTTCATATAAAACTTTAGCATTATACATCATAGCCAGCTGAATGGCTATGCGATGGTTATTAAACTCATCATCTTCATCTCTACCTACATATTCTGCTACTATACTATCCGTCAGGTCTTCCGTCCATGATATGTCACTCCATATCCCATCCGTAAATCCTTTGTAAACCTTTATAGAAGCCAATGAACTTCCAATATCTTTCTTAACAGGGTCATACACTACCTTATAAAGTGCATTTCGATAAGTAGGACGTGGTAAGATTCTTGGAGGAGGTTCATAAATAATAACTGCTCCCTTCTTACTGTCATACTGCTCGGCATCTAGCTTAAGTATAGGCTCATATTTTTCATTCTCTACAAACCTTGCCCCCGTAATAACCCCATCCTCTTTAACAAATTCCGTCATCCCTGCCCGCGCCTTCATGCGGAATAGCTCAAACATCTCTAGCTCCGTAAGCCTGTCACTTGCATATTCTGACGGCAAAATATCGGACACCGCAGCCCTAAACATATGACTAGGCTTCTGCGGTGCCCACAGCCTATGCTTTGTCAATGTCTTCAGCGAAGCACCTGATTTTTTCATGTCAGATACTATCTGCTCTTCAAAATCGTATGCTTCTTCTAAAGCTATGTTACCATTCTTCCTAAACCTATCGTTCAAATAATACTTACCTAGAAATAACCCTATACGTTTATGCGGGTTCTCCCAATAGTTAGGTATGCTGAAAAATCCATTTACATCTGGATTGGTGAACAAGTCTTCCGGCTCTGGTATTGTGTCAAGATTACCGGATGTTCCCCAATAAAAGTTTATCCCTATCTTCGTTCCATCTGCCGCTACACTATCTTTATTGGCCTGATGAAAGTCTTTTGCTCTCTTTACAAATCCAAATTCCTCGCAGTGGATAATAGCTTGACGATCACTAACGGCTGCCTGCGGATTCTCTACCGTAGGAATGGCTTTATAAATAACACTGTTGCTTCCTTGATCGGTAAAGCCATCGTGCCACGTATGCTTGATCTCGTTCTTTGACCCCGCACTCCATGGATTACCCTTTCCGTTATTTAATACCCTATGAAAAGGACTTGGATAATAAGTATCGCCATCTCTATACTGACCCGGCAAGTCATTCCAGATCATCTTCATAAACAGCAAATACTTTTTCAAGGAATCCTCGCTGCTTACCGCTATGGTCTGGGCAACCGTATTAGTCATGATCTCTGCCCTGTCCTCCCAATATTTTACAGACCCCGTAGTGAACTCATGGAAGTTAGCTCCAATGTCCATCATTGTCTTACCACCCGCACGACTCCCCATTAAGATACCATCCTTCATGGGATTATAGTACATTACCTTTCCTAATGGTATTTCTGGAACTCTAGTGGTGTGGTAATACTCCCTAAGATATTCCCACGGATTTATATACTTCTTAAACTCCCCATTGTCCTTACGCAAAAAAGGAGTCTCTTCTAGCTCCTCTTCTTCAAACAAATATAGCTTCTCTCCTTTGTTGACCTTATCAAGAAGATAATGACAACTCACTTCTTCATCTTCCTCAAATCCACTAAATCCTTGGCAACACATAAAGTAATGAAAAAACACCATCGTCACATCCCGGAGATCGGCCTTGCCCATCTTTCTGGTTATTGCGTTTCTCTTTGACTTCTCTGTAAGAACAATAGACATGATATTAATGAAAAACTCTGCCTTTGGCGGCAAGAATATCCAGTTTCCATCGTCGTCTACCCACCGCCCTTCAATGACCTTTTGCCACCGTTCTTTCCAGTAGCTTTTATATTCTTTCCTTTGCTTTACAGGATGGTAAGTGGGATGCTCCCTGTCATAAAAATTGTCAAGGTGCTTAAAATTATAAGTGAATAGGCTTACCGCATTACTCATTTAGAAAAAGTCACCTTGCTCCGGTCCACTAAGGCTTACATTGCTGCTTTTTGCTGACATAAGCATATTCTCCTGCTCCAACTCTTTAGCAATAATTGTAAACTCTTTCATTATCGCAGCCTTCGCCTTTAACAAATCCAATTTCTTTTTGGTATTGTCTGCCGTCCACTTTATCTCATTGATACTCTTGTCTATCATCTTCATCTCTTCTTTCCAGAACAGATAAGACTTATAAACATCCGAGTACACTAGATCCTTAAACTTCTCTACTAAAGGATTGTTACCAAGTGATAGCCTTTTCCCATAGTAGTTTTCTTCTACCTCTTGTACCCTTTCTTCTTCCGGCAAATACCTAATCTGCGATCTTTGATGATAAATTTGATAAAGACTCCACATAAACTTACTGGCATCCTTATCGGACTCCTTGAACTTCTTAAATACCCCTATTGTCAAAAACTCTAGGTTTTGGTCAAAGAAGTCTGTGTTTATGTTTCCATATATCTCTACCATAACAAAAAAATAGGGGCCGCACAGGAAGGAGGCGCACAGCCCCAAAGCAAAATAGGAGAGTTAATCTTCTTTTGAATCCATGTCCAAGTAGCCTTCAATGTTCAAAAAGACAGGCTGCCGTTCTATTAACTTTCCATCTGGGTCAAAACTCCAATAAGGGTTTCCATCGTCCACATAGACACTTAAACTTCTACGATACTGATGGTATTTATTACCATCCTTTTGTTCATTGGTGAACTCCGGCTTAATAACTCCCTCTACACCACGTTCCGTAATCTTTACCTCTGAAATGCAGTTACACCAAGGCTTATACCCCAAAATAGGTTGATCGCCTTCATACGGAAATAAAAACTCAAAGGAGTCTCCTTCTTTAGCCGTACCAAATACAAACATACTCTTAGTAAATCCCATGTTAGCTTCCTTGATTTTATTAATCTTTTTTATCTTTATTGTGGCTCTACGACGAAGCGTAGTCCTAGACCTACCTCTTTCTTGTATTCCTGCCATCTTTGTTGATTATATCCAAAGTAATAAGGATCTGCATTAGGCACATTATATCCTAATTTTATCTCCATGCCCCAATGATCCTTATATGCTTTCCAGTCCTGCTCATTTAATACCGGACCCCATCGAAGACCCGTTTGATCGTTAAAGCAGCTTGCTTTGAAGTCCATCGCCTTTGATGGCATCGAGCATCCACAGTATTCACAATAGCCTTGATCCATACATGGCTTGCAAGTAACTGTACGGTAAATCAACTGCTCTGCCTCATAGTATCGGATTCGTTTTTCTTCCTTCAACATCGGGGAACGAGGGTGTTCTAAAGTGTAATAGACAAATACCTCTACTTCCCAAAAACGTATTTCTGTCTCTAACCTCTTAGCCCGAAATACACTCATCCACTTCTTAGGACTTATTACATCCTTCCAGTGTATCTTTCCTAACTGCCTAAGATTCATATTCCGTTGAAATGTCAACCAATTTTCTTCCAACCAAAACCCCATCTGCATCATATAGCTTCACAAGTTTTACACCCGGAACATATGTCAATGCTTCTGATACATTATCACCTTGTTGTGTAGTAACTTGCACAACGCAACCCGCTCCGTCTATTTGCATCGCCTTAGTTGATTTCATCCAACCCTCTTCTTCTGAGTACGCCTTCCCTAATAGCTGAAACAAGTCGCCATCCCCCCAAAATTTAATGTCTTTTACATTTACAGTTGCCCCACTTGCTGATGTGTTTTTAAAAGTCTTCATTGTTATTTTAATTTTATTGAATATCCATTAATAGTGTATTGAATACCGTGATGTTCACTTTTATGTCTTCTACAAACCCTTTGCATGGTACGATTGTGACTATCCCTATGATTTACATGATCTTGGATAGTAACCCTTCCTGTATTAAATAACTCTTGTATGGCTGCATCTACAATTCGGGTTGTTTTACCTGTGCATCTTAGGCTCTCCATATTTAATAGTTCCACGTAGAACGTTTTAATTACTTCTTACTCCATCTTTGTAGACGATAGTATCACGCAATGAACTTCCTTTTTCCTTTATGTCTACTACAATCCAGTCAGTAGAAGTTGCACCCCAAGTAACATCTCCAACACTTACACAATATGGCCCTTGCCACGGATAAGCAGGTACAGGATATGGCGTTGGGTTAATTATCACATTTGGTACAGTAACGGTTCCATCTACCCACACAGGATAAGAAGGCTGATAGTTCGTAGTCGTTTCTAGCTTAAACTCTTTCCAGCTACCTTTAAAATGAGTCTTCAGCCAATCTACCAACTCACCAATATTAACATCACCATCTACACTGATGGTCTTCTTTTCGGTATCTATCGAAAACTTCATAGCTCTTTTGTTTTCCAGGTTGATTTAATATGATCCATTGGTAATATAAACGTAAACAAATCGTCTTCCGTTTTATCGTATCCCGTTCTGTCCTTACAGTACCCCCAATTAGCCTGCCAGTCAACGATGACCTGTACCTTTGCGGCAGGGATAAAACTGCTCCCGTCAAAGGCGCTGTCTTTAGTGGCAGATAGATACTTAAGCCAGTCCTCATTTTCTATTACCCTGCCCAAATCTTCACGTAAGTCTACAATGTCACCTTTCTGCCATCCTTCTTCTGCTTCCGCTATTCCTCCTACTGCTATAACCTTACCAAAAGGAAATACTTTCAACTTGTCGATGTCCAAATAATTATCCGGCAATATCAAAGAAATGTTTTCTGGAAGATCAGTAGGGATCTTTACATAAAATACCCGAAGCATTACAAATCGTTTTCTTGGAACTACGTTGTAACCTTCGATGTCTTCATCACTACTTAAAAACCGTTTTTTTGCTTCTAATACAAACTGAACTTCTCTCTCTTCCTTCTCTTTCTTAATTCTAATTTCTTCCTCTAATCGTAGCCTTGTTATCTCGTTAAAATCGAGAATAGTATCTGTACCATTTCCACTACTCTTCTTCTCCGATGGAGTCATGAATGATACAGTTGTCTTCTTTGTCGGTGTCATCCTCTAAAAAGTTTTTCTTTGCCTTATAAAAATCCAGCTTCCTGCTGTTCTTTCCTCCCGTTTTGCTCTCCAGTTCTTGCACCAGCCGTTCATACACCTTAAACATCTTCTCCGCTGATTCTCTGTTGCCGTGCATATAAAACCTGAAAGCACTTTTCCTCATGGTACTAATCCTCGGAGCAAAAGTTCCTAAATTGGTAACTTTTATCTTTGGAAGCTCATCACACTGTATGAACTTAGCCCAACTATCCCAGAAATCCATCCACACCCTGCGAACCTGCTTCTCATCTAGCCCTAGTTCATTAGCCACGTCTTTACATAGCTTCTTATCATCTATCTGGGTGTACTGGAAATCTAGCATATATTACTTAAGCACTATTCCTGCCGTAAAGTTTTCGTCATGGGTTAGTGCTATCGAAAATCCATTATAAGAAGTGGGATCGCTTAAGTCATCACTCCACGTCTCTTCTTTAAAAGAAATGAAGCTATCCACATCCATAACAATAATCGTTGGATTGTCTTCATGCGTCTGCCAGTATTCTCTCTCTAGCTTCGCTAACTTCTTCAACACCTGCTTCATTGGTTATCTTCACACTACTTATAAAGAATCTTTCTATCTCTCCGATGTTCTGCATAAACACTGGTGGGAGACGCACTCCCTGCTTCAACGGCTCCAGGTACATTTTCTTGATTAGCTTCTGCTTGTAGCCATCAAAGTTACTAGCACTTATTCCACCTAGTTCTTTACGCAACAAAGCCGTGTTAGCAGACGTATGTACGTCTTTGCCATCACGCAAGTAAATGATTATGGCTACTAAAGCCTCTCTTTCCTTGGGCCTCAGATCACTTCCTGTCGTAGCCTCCACAATCTTTACCACACGTTCCCAGAAGTCTTTACGACTTTTTGTGGTAACAACACTTTGTGTAAACATCTCACAAAGATACTTTTTAAAAAAGATAAAAACCTGCGATTTCTAAAGTTGGGGAAATTAATTTTTAGTAGTAGCATTTCATTTCCGGGCAGAACATTCCGCACTTACGCAGCAGCATCACACGCGCGCGCATGCGCGTTATTATTATAATCTATTATATCTTATAATCTTAGTATTACTTATAATCTTGTTATTTACTAAGAATATATACTTTGCTCTTTAAAGAGAGCTGAACCATTAATCTTATAAGAGGAAGTATTGATATATTTAACTTCCGGGGGATAAGCATATCCCCAGAACGTTAAAGGCTAATCGTTTAGTATTTCAAAGAGTGGCGATAGCGAGAAGTGATAGATAGCAGTCCGCATAGAGACGTAGCGAAGCGGAGCGAAATGCCCTAGAGACTGCCAAGCATGTTGAAGTGTAGCCGTAGTGGAGCGGTAAAGAGCGACCGTAGGCGAAACGAGACGCAATATTTTGCAGCGAAGATAAAGGTTTTTTTTGACAACTAGAATGTTTTTTGTTAAAATTTTGTTAACGAAAATGTTAAAGTTATATGGCATCAAGTTTTTTATAAAAAAATGAAGAATAATTGTGTATTACAGGTAAAGTACGTTATATTTGTAGTCTATGAAACTAACATTTAAGTGTGAATCGGTAAAGAAGTACGTTCGCGTAGAGGAAGTGGTATTAGTACCTTATGCTTCAGATGTAGAATATACGTTTGATTATCCAACTGGAAAACTGGAGCTTGCTTTAGAGAAAGACCTTATCGGGAGTTTTGTTCCCGGCAAACAATACGTCATAGACATTCAAGAAGTAGCAGAATGACACCTGATCTACAACAGTCCATAGATAGACTATACCATATAGCAAGTCTACAAGACAATTGGGATGGACAAGGTGCTATTCCTGTAAGTGACAAAGTGATTGGCCGGGTTTTCAAGATACTTCCTAACCTCCCGATGAAGCCAGATATATTTCCAAATAGCTACGACTCCATTGACTTAGAATTTAGATATGGAGACACGGTATTAAACATTGAAGTTTATACAGAAAACATAGAGTATTACTGGAATGATGGAGTATCAGAGTCAGAGGGGTTCTGTACTCTTAGTGAGATGTACGAAATAATAGATGCTTGGTGGAATACAAAAGATTCTTAGAATAATATTAGGTAATTTGATTTTTTTGTTTAATTTTGTAGTTATATTGATGGGTGCTGGAATTGGCAGACAGTCACGTGCCGTCTACACGTGGAAGGTAGCCGATAGGTGTCATATAGCGGGTAGACCACCTGGCAGCGAAAGCTAAGTTGTATGGCATTGAAGGTCTTCGTGGACGTTCAAGTCGTCCCCCATCAGCGGTGGATAGCGAAGTCTATCTCTTTTTTGTAATATAAGTCATATAGCAGAAGAACGTTAGACCACAGTGGAGGGTACACGAAGCAGTGGTTCGGGTGATAGGTGCAGAAGCGTAGGCGTTGCATCCTGCTTTTTTCAGAAGAGTTCAGTTTATTCAACAAAAAGGAATATGAAGTTAATACTTGGAAAACCTACACCAGACGATTATAAAGAAGGCAATCTGGTAGTCATTAATGCCATTGATGAGACGACAGCTAACGGGGTTTCTACATGGAATCAACGTATGAGTCATTACGAAAAGATCATATTGTCTAGTAATAAGAAGCAGACAAAGGCGTTCTTGGATATGTGCCTAACTAACATCATCCGGCAAAAAAACATTAACACGGCAGAAGATTTAGCCAGCGTATTTGAAGTGCGCCAGAACACTAAGCAATTTGACCTGAGTACATCAGCTATACTTGCTGAAATGGAAGCCGCATATAAAGACGAAGAAGCCGCTCTTAATGCTTGGTCCGTTAAAAGTAAGCATATGTCGGTTCCACTTATGGTTATGGTTACTGCTAAGTGGTGCTATCCCTGCCAGATGGTAAAGCCCTTCTTAGAGGCGTATAAATCCAAAGGCTTGTTGGACCTTTTATATATAGACGCGGATACCAAAGGAAAGAACTTAAAGATAAGTAGAATACCTACGGGGTTCTTATTTAAAAAGGGTGAGTTGCTTGGGCAAAATCACCCTAGCTATTTGATTCAAGAACATTTCACAACTCAACCACAAACGGAAGAAGAATGAAAAAACTATTCTCATTATCACTATTTCTTTGTGTTGTAGTATTTGCTACTGCACAGACACCGTTTCAGACTGTAAATAGTCGGAAATCCGGTTTACAAGCATCACAGGCGAGTGCAAACAATCCCTGGATAGGTGCTAAGTTAAGTTACAGCTTTGACGACAACCAAGACTTGTCAGATAATTTTTTGCTGAATGGTCGTCTTTTATACAGCCTCAGTGATCCCGAAGCAAAGTGGCAGTTCCCAATTATCAGCAACGTATCGCTTTCGTTGACAGGAGATAATTCAATCCTGGACATCGCAGATTTGTTGACTAGTGAGAAGGGGATCACTGCTGGCCTTTATCCTTACACAGTGTTAAAGTCAACGGGATCTACAACATGGGTGTTGCATGGTGCCGGAGTATATCGTATATTGCCAAAGGCTGACAGTAGCTTTCAACAAGTACGAATCCTGGCTGGCGTTGAAGTGGCTCATGCTCTCAAAGAAGGAGGCATACCAGCCACAGTTAGCCTTACGCCAGTGTATCACTTCAACAACCAAAGCGATAATTTTCTCTCGTTGGAGCTTACTGGAGTGCTTCCGGTAGCTGAGGGCATGGGGCTTTTGTTGGAATATGTCAGACCTTTCAACAGCAATGCCAGTCCTGTATTCAGGGCCGGTATTATACTACACGGCATACTGTAAAGAAGTATATTGGTCTTTTAGATTTGGTTTTTTGTGGTAATCCTGGGAGGTCTGGTTTTGGCCTCCCTTTTTTGTTTGTAAATGAGACTTGAAAACACAGCGATAGAAATATCTATGTTTGTATTTGGAAGAGTAGATGCCTATTATGTCAAAATAATAGTAGAAATATTAAAAGAATTGTATTCTATTCCGTAAAAAGCATTATCTTTATCCTGATATGGAAGAAAAAATTACAATCACAGACGTATGCTTTGTCGGGAACATGCTTTTGGATGTTTCCAAATATGAAGACAACACCGATGTGAAGATAAAGCCCATTGAATTTTATCTCAGCGAAGTGTCTTGTTATTACCATACAGTGATAGAATATGAAGACAAAATTGTTCAATCGGTAAATGTAGAGTTCCATAACGGACAGGCTATAACCATATTCATTAACTTCGTCGATTTCCAGTCACACATGAAAAGGTTTCAAAAACTTTTTGGTGTGCTTAGGACTGATGACGACATATACAAACAACTATGAATAGACTAGATTTTATCAAAGGCATGGGACTGTTGCCACTGGCTTTTCTTGGCAGGTCCAGCGACAAAGAATATTACCCCGAAAGCCTTGTAAAAAGCAACAAGATTGTGTCATGGGAAACGGGAACTAATATATGGCGTTTAGATACTGCTAATTCATATGGTAACGTAAGCGTTGATTATACCAGACTGGAAACAGTAGATCGTTACAAAAGCTATGAAAACGCCAAGGTCAAGATCATAGAGCTTGGGCGATTAACTCCCAATGGTTACGAAATCAAGCAATCCCTTGACCTTATGGCTTTGTACACCGACGAAAATGCTATCTATGTCAAAGGTCACTGGGCATTATCAATGAATCCCAAGGTCTGTAATTGGGTCATTGTAGAATACATACCAAAAGCAGTATGATACAAGAAATTAAGTGTCCGTACTGCTCTAAAGTGTATTGCAGGGTAAGCCAATCTAAGATAGGCGCACAGGGATCTACGAAGGTTCAATATTTTGAATGCTGCGATACCAGAAGGAAAATAGTAGCTGCCCAAGAGATGAACAAACCAATAACGTATTTAGATGACAACCGAAACGAACGAAGGCTTAAAAAAGATACTCCCCTTTGACGAAGACACGTACCAGATTAAATGGACTGTGGCTTTAGCGGATATACGTAGGGGCATACAAATCGCTTTTCATAAACAGGACCAAACGTATAGGTTGCTGGACGTGGATGGACAACACATAATGCCTGTTACTGAGATGCAAGCCCGAAGGATTGTAAATGCGTTAATTGAGTAATGTATGCGAGAGTTTAAGAAGATAGAGTCTGTGTTCTATTGGTCATGGTATGGTGTTGTTGATCCATTAATTGCAATGCATCACATGCAGCAAGACAGATATGTAAAGTCGCTTATCTTTAAGTGTAAAAAGCATCACAAATACAAAGAGATGATCAAATCCAGAGTAAATAGCATCCTTAAATCTTCGTCTAGTCCAAAGTACCCGCTTTATTCACATTTTTAACTAATCGTTAAAATATAACTTAGTGGTTGAGAAAGAGGTAATGATTCTACTTAAGAAATCAAATGACTATTTGCTTGGTAGAATACATGAAAAAGCAAGTTTGGAAGAGATTGAGGAATTAGTAAGACTTAGAAACATATGATTATGGAAAAGAAGTTCACTAAAGTCGATTTGGAAATTGCATTTCGCGCAGGTAGAGCAAGACGGTTTGATACTGGCCTTGCACTGTACGACAGGTTTGTTGATTGGTATAATTTAAAATATAAAAAAAGCAAAACAAATGACCGTTTGGTGAGGAACGAACTTATCTAATTAACTAATCGTTAAATAAATAAATCATGTACATTAGCCCTTATAAAGTATTGGACGACGAGGATATGACATTGGAGGACGTTGCTATGGACTCTGTTGTTCCTGCCTGTTGTTCAGAAGGTTGTCAGGTTGAACCTGATGGTCATTGCGAACATGGTCAACCTAGTGTGTTGATTGAATTAGGTATGCTATGATTAGAAGAGGAATATATACTGGTTCTTACTACAATGATGAGTTCGGCTACAAGAATTATATTAGATTCATAAAGATGGGTAATATTCGTCCAATTAAATTGCTGAGTAGATTTACCAACCTTAATTATTTGTTATGAATAAGGATCTTCTATTAACTGCTTTTACACATGGTGTGTTTAAAGGAGTTAGTCTATTAAATAAACCTATTGAGGAAGGATTTATTGAAGGGATGTTTGATGAATGGTATGATGAATTGACTAATGGTGTTCAGTCGGTTCTCAATATACCTTTATCCCGCGACCTCGTTCCTTATGCGGTGCTCCACCAATTAGAAACCAACAACATAAAACTCTCTGCGGTTCCACTTCAATACCACAAGTACGTTGTAAAATGCAACGACAACCACGGCCATTTTCATCCTAAAACTATTGCTGATCTGATTGTGTTTCACGAACTATTGAAGTTCAACAAATATCCCAACGGCATACGTTGGTTCCGTGGTTTGGGGAGAAAGACGTTTGATAGCATTCACTTCTACATTGAACGCAAAGGTTGGACATGGGACAAGTTGATTACTTATCTTTAACTATTCGTTAAACAATTTGAGAGTTCGTAGAGGAATGCATACTCATTGGTACTATGTAGTGGGTAACCATAGTGTGTTAACAATTCCTATATTAATTAAGAGAAATAAAATTGACTTACCTTCAAGTTACACTAATCTAAATTATTTGATACATGAACAACAAACAAATAGCTGATACTATTTTTAATCAATTTAGAATGGTATCTAAATCTATAAACTCTGGTGGGTGTGGTGCGTTTGCTATTGCACTACCAAAAGAAAAAAGAGAAATCTTGACAAAGGAAGTAGATGCTTTTGTAAAAAAATACAAAGACGATAAACTATCTGAGGTCAAGGAATTAATTTCTCGAATAACAATATCTTTATTCGGAATTAAATTTAATATCCGAGTACAATATGACAACAAAGGTGGAGATAATATATTTATTCAAATAAATTATACTGCACCCTGCAATAAAACAGGAATTGAAAAACAATGGAGTGGAAGAAAATATTATTTATCTTCTTATATGACAGAGGATGAAATTATTAAAACAGCTTGGGTTGCGTATAGAAGCTGTATTGAACACGAAGTAATGGAAACATTTCGTGTTGATGATTTAATTTTATTTAATCCTCATACCCCCTACACTGAATTGTTAAAGATTTCTGAAGTAGAAGTAAAAAGAGATGAATTGGTTTAAAGTATATTGGTCACCATTTAAATTCTTCTCCCCCAAATTTTACATTGGAGAGATTAGATATGGAACTCCATATTTCTTTCCAAGACGATGGGTTAAAAGTAAAGTAAGTGGTGGTATGCGTACGGTCAACAAAACAATAGGTTTTGATTTTGTAGGTTTGGGGTGGAAAACTAAATGGGATACTTATAGACACGAATGGTCCCCAATATGGTCATTTGTATTCTTTAAATGGCAAATAGCTATTATATTCTTACCACCACATCAAGACCACTATTGGGAGTGTTGGTTGTATTATGAATATGATACTGACAAAACAAAATCAAAAAAAGAGAGAATAGAACAATGTAAAAAAGAAAACCCCTGTGTTTGGACGGTATCAAATAAAAACAAACAAGAAACAATTGATTATTATCCTTTGATATTAAAAACAAAATACAAATGACTTTTATAGCTAGAGTTCATGTATCTGATCCTATCCGAATAAGAAGGACTGGCAATGTGACTGGTTCTAATAATAAGTTTATATACATAGACCAAAGAAAGGAATGGATGGAGGGAGATGAAAAAGGTAAAGCTTTTTTATACACTAATATGGAAGAAATCATAAAATAAAGAACAATGGCATCTAGTGCAATCCGAAACATTATCCTTTCTTATTTTCCGTTTTTAAAATATTGGTGGAAACTAAATAACTGTGTATGGGATATTGAAAATTATAACCGAACAAAACAAGTTACATTTGTCCAAAAGCTATTTATCATCCAGGAAAAGAGATATTCGTTCTTCGATAGAAACTCAATAACAGGCCAAAATGGGTAAATCGAAGATCCTATGAAAGATATGACTCCGCTAAAAATGCAATACGGGATTTACGAAAGCATAATCCGCACTTCTATAATTCAGGGCTTAAACAGTATTATTCAATTGTCAGATATCGTATTGTCATAAATAGTGCTGATAAGCTCCTTGGGCTTTTCCTTACTGAACAACTGGCTAGACAACGTGATTGTTGTGCAGCAGTAGCAGCGCACTGTGTTGAATCTGATTCTGACTTTATATTTGAAGAAGATTTTATGTTTAACGAAGTGCAAAAAACCAATTTGATAACCTTTAGAGATGTGTTATGAAATACATACTACAATCATCTTATTCTATCTGGGATGAAAATGGAACCTATATCTTAGGTGTGTTTGATACGGAGGCAGAAGCTAAAGCAGAACGTAAAGGTTGGCTGGACATTATTGATACCATTAAGAAAACAAGGTTTCTTACTGACATAGATCGTCGGAAGATCGACAGTATTCATTTAAGCATAGATACAGATGAAGTAAGTCATGCAGCAGCTTTTCATAAGATGCTAGCTAACATTTCAAAGTATAGTTTGCGTAAAGAAGATGTAAAATTTGAAAGTTTCACGTATGCCGGGAACCTTACAAGAAACATGGCAGAAATAGAAGCGATGGTTTCAGCTATACATATGCCTACTGGAAAAAAAGTAGAAGTAAAGGGAGGTGTATCAAGATTTCATAACCGAGAACGGGCAATACAAGAGTTAATAACAGAAGTTTGTTTCCCCTTAAATAAGAACAATGAAAGCTGAATTTACATTAACAGTGGATAGTGAAGGCAATCCGATGATTGAGTTTAAGCATCACGACAAAAGCAATGAACTAGAACAAAAGTTATTGGGAATTTTCGTTGAAAGCGCACAAACAACAGGCATTGAATTAAAACATACTAGAGGGCATATTGAAATGGGTACTGATAATAGTTGGGAAGGATATGTAATCAAAGCAAAACGCATTTAGCGTAACACATTTTGCATAATGAAACAGCACCTTTCTACATATGGGAAAACTAATACTTGGATAACACCAAAGTATATAACGGATGCACTGGGAGATTTTGATCTAGATCCTTGCGCTCACACACAAATGCCTTGGCATCATGCCAATAAAGAGTTTACCATACATGACGATGGGCTGGCGCAACAATGGTTGGGTAGAGTTTGGTGCAATCCTCCGTTTCATCGCAAAGATATCAATAACTGGTTTCGTAAAATGATGTTTCATAACAACGGGATTCTTTTAGCAGGAGCAAATATGGAAACAGATCGCTTTAAAAAATATGTCATAGGAAAGGCAGAAGGTATTTTGTTTATGGATCACCGACCATATTTTATACTCCCCGATGGAACAAAGGCACATACGAACGCTGGTCAAACGATCTGCTTAATAGCATATGGCAAAACTAACTTAGAATCCCTTGTTAATAGTAATCTAGGCCCAGTTTTTATAGAATACAAATGAGAGAGATTGTACTTAGACTTAAAATATCCCCGATTGCAAAGCAAAGCGTAAGACAGGGCAAAAGCAAATCCGGCAAGAAGGTTTTCTACCAAGAAGACAGATATAAGGTATGGAAAGAAACAACGCAGTGGCAGATAAAGGCGCAGCTACCTAAAGACTGGATTCCTTTCAGTAAGCAAGTGATAGTAAGAAAGCTACAATACTGCTTTAAGTCTAAACAACGAGGCCCAAAGACTACAAGGCCGGACCTACATGACAACTTGAATAAGTTACCATTTGACGCTATGAATGGACTTGTTTATGCCGATGATAGCTTGGTCTGGAAGATAGAAAACTTGGAGAAGGTTTACTGTGAAGACAACGAGATTTTTATTATCTTAGAAGGAGATTAACAATGGCATTACCAATAAACCATCCACCTGAACTATCAGGAAAGGCAGCAGAACGCTTGCTAGACGCAATGGAAGAAAATGAAAAGAACAAAGGAACTATTGACTTTTCTGAGCAGATTGAACGAGCCAAAAAGATACTCATGAAAACAGATGGACGCACTATAAAAGATGGCCAGTGTGCTATATGTGGTGAGATGACGAGTGTTATAGCCGGAGATTCTGGGCAATGGCCTGCACAATTACCTTTACCAGATGGCTCTGGTAAGCTAGAAACCTATCACATCGAATGCATTATGAAAAAACTATATCCAGAACAATGCAAAGAAGTTATGGATGACGATTCTTATGAATGACAAAGCAACTAAAACCTTTGGGATAATGGTAACTAGAGAAGAATTAGAAGAACTAAGAAAAAGAGGCATCAGGTTTGAGAAAGAAATGAAGAAGAAGGAGTTTTTGAAAGATTTTGAAGACAACCTTTTCCAAGAAGAGTTTATCAATCTACTTCTTAAGTTAGAGGAGACTCTGGATAAGACTGATCTCAATAAATTTATTGTCTTTCCTTTTTAACAATGCCTTCATTGTCATGTTTTTCGGGCAATATACTTGACAGTTCAATCTCCGCTTTAGCTTCAGTCTTATTCTTAGTCCTGTCATAGTCCTTTAAGGACTTATGCACGTCTTGACTACGCCTATATCCCCCTCCATAGGGATTATGCATTCTACTCCGTACCGTTTTCATAAACACTACTTACTATTTCATGTAATTCAAACCAATTATACCCATACTGTCCTAGCTTTATAGCTAGTAACTCCAGTCTATCACCTATCTCTGAAGAAGTAAGAAACCTACATAGATGCTTCTCATAGTCTAGGGCGTCTTCTATGCCATCCCATACGTGGACGAATACTTCCACCGGATTTCGGTCACGGTACTTCCAAAGCACCCATTCCGTGAGTAATACCCTTCTCCATTCCATACCTGCACTAACTCATTTTCTACCGCTTTAGTTTCCAATATTTACCAGTAAAAGCACTTTTCTGGCAAAGTTTTAAACCAGATAATTCAAAATATCTGCTCCTTAACAGATAAAAAAGTTGTATGGTATCGAAAATATTACTAAATTTGATGTAAATTATACATAATGGATGCGGTAGAAAGATTTAAAAATAAAGTGAGTTCATTATTAGAGTTGCAGAAGTTAGGCTTTGCGGCACCGTTCTCTGCATATGAAGATGTGCTATTATCTCAAGAAGATGCTAAAGACTTGCTTACCTATATTACTCGATTAGAGCAACAAAATGATGAAAGAGTAGATAAGATGATCCAACGCTATATAGATAAACAGAACTTCATTGTAAACGCAATTATTAATTACATAGAGGAATCAGATGAAATACCATTAGAAACTGCTATGCTTATAGCTGAACGGTTAAGACAAAAATTTTTAACGGAAAACGAAGAAGAATGAATCAATCTCCAACAACCACATTAAAAGAACTTATGGGAGAGTCGTATATTCACATGACGGCTACTAGACTGGTGCTAATTAGCGAAGTATTGGCTGCTAATTATGACTTTAATACAATTAATCTCCCCTCATTACGAGTAAAATTCACTGATGATGGGGCAGGTAAAAAGTCTTTTTACATAGATAAAACACCTATATTTAGTGTGTGGTATCGCCTAAACGCTAACCACATACCTACGTCTTTTTTTTCAATGCACGACATAGACCCTTTAGCGAGATGGCTAAAGGAATATGGGTTTTACCCAACAGAAACCGGGTTTGGAGCGCATGGTATCTTTGCCCATAAAATAGACAAAAAATGGAATATGTCTTTTTTTGACCTAAAAGACATCGGCAACATAGACCGTAATGATCTTCATGAATTGATAAGGATAATTCAAAAATATAGAGAATGAACTACGCAATAGAAGTCTTAAAAGAAGAACTCAAAAAACTAAAGAACTGGCAAAGTGAAGCAAAGCCATTTCAAGATGTATTAGAAGCAGTCGGGAAGAAAATACCTGAATTAGAGCAAGCTATTCACATATTAGAAAGAGAAGAATCACTAGACCATTTAAGAAACCTACATGACCAAATTGAAAGACATGACAACTCTTAAAAATATATTCTGGCGTATAGTGCAGTTTGTTTGTGCTATAATTATTACTATACTTGTTTATAGTGTTCTTTTATACTGCCTTGAAGCAAAAGAGCCTATTGCTCACTTTATAGCAGGAGCCGCATTTATGTTTTCTCTTTTTGTCACAGAAGACCTTTTAATATGACACGCGGAGGTTAAACCTACATGAATCGTGCTTAACTTAGTACGCTGCTTTTCCCCACAAAAACTGTATCCTCATATGGAAGACATCATACGATTTCAAGTCTTATCTAAAAAATACAATAACATGAACACAAAAACAACATGGACTAAAGAATGGAAAGTGAAGGGAACGCATCAAACAGTGTCTTGTACCTTAAAAGTAATAAAACGACAAAATACAGGTATATTCTGTCCCACATTATCCACATCATTTGAATTAAATGGGTATCTTAACAATAAATTAAAGGCATCAACTACATTGAACGACTTGGCAGAAAGTGCGGTTCTTGATGTGCAAATACAACTACAAAGCCTTGCCATAACAGAAGCTAACACCCCTCCGCTGTCACAGGAAGAGCAGTTATTGACAAAACTAGGATTTACAAAGCACCAGTACGAACAAGAACCTTGATTATACCGAATCGCATATAAAACAACTAAATAATTAGAAATTATATGCCGCTGCATACATCCCCGTTAAAGTATTCTTCTGCTTAAAGTATCACATTTCAATACCTTTCGCAAAAAATCTATCTCTTATGAAAAAGAAACTATATTGCCTCGAATCGGATGATGAGATGTTCTTTACAAAAGAATATTTCGAAAGTATGCTTGAACCTGGACAAGAAATGGAACTCATTGAAGGAGAGCCATTTAAAGAACAAGGTTACTTTTGGTGCAGGTATTATGATACTCAAGGAGAAAGTGGGGAGTGTGGAAAGATATGTGATGCTTATGATCCCATAAATGGAAAGTCAGGTAGATGTAAATACCACACCTATACATTTTATCGACCAACTGACAAGGCAATAACTATAACTAAATAACTCTTATGCATAGAGAAGACAATTCAAAATACTTGCTATATATAGAACCTTCTTCCGCATTAAAAGATGAGGTTCCTATTACAGACAATATAACATCCGCTATGGATTACATGCTAAGCAATGCCGTCCAAGGAGCCGCTAGGTATAGCGACTTAACAGATAAAGGCACGTTTCACCCCAGAAATGGGTGGATGGGGTTGCATACGACTGGATGTGGAACCCACTCTAGTCCACATGATTATCTCCTGCCAAATGGAATGATAACAAATAGCCTTTGCGTCTTCTATGTATCTTATTATAGACGTGCAATTCCTAAATCTGAATGAGAAAAGATTAACAGCATGGTTAATTGGGTACAAAATAATACCTCTTTGTCACAATTTTAGCATAATTTTGTGACAAATTAATTGCATATGTCATACTCTAAAGCAACAGCACGTAAACAGATCCACGAATACTCCAACGCAGGGCTAGTGCAGCTCATAAAAGAAAAAAGCACCCCCGGCAGCGGCCCCCTGGCAGGTCATGATATCATTGCCGCCAGAGAAGAACTTCAGCGCAGACTACAAATCTCCGGCACAGCGCTCGTCGGTGAAGAATCCGTCTTAATACCTAAGCAATGAAAGATCCAGACAAACAAATAAGAAAAGCAAAGACAAGTTGCTGCCAAGCTCCCTGGTACAGAAGAAACCGAGCCGACTTCCGTTGCCTCAAATGTGACAGAGACGTATCATTGGAGATCATGCTGCTATACCAAGCCCTTACCCACGATCCAGCTAAACATTCGTCCACTGAAAACAACTCCCTTATAAAGTAAAAGATAGCCTATATATAGCACATAATAAAACATACTAACTCCCCTAATCCAATGATGCAAAAAACCAGACTGTGTAACCAACAGTATAGAAGCCCACTTACATGACCTTACTATGTAAAACCCCACTTACTTCAAAAACTCACTCATGTAACCCCCTTTAAATACACCACCTAGATCCCCGATAAAGTATTCGTTTACCAATCAAACAGCCTTATAAAAAATACTCCTCTCTTAATATATACTATTATTAGAGAGAGAGTAACTCACCCCATATAACCAAACAATATAAGAACCCACGTACATGACCACACCATAGCCCCCCACTTGTTACAAAAACTCACCTGTATAACCACATCTCGTAATAATATAAACCCACAACTCGTGTAACAAAAACCCACACGTATGACCAGAAGCGTTATATTTAACGTGCTGTTGCGATGGGTAAACACCCCCCCCGGTAAGAGGGCACCCCTCTAAATGTGTGACCAGGATAGGGATCGGTTTTTGAAATAGGCAGGACCGGAGTAAGATACTAGATACCTACCAGCCAGAGCAGGGACAATTCAGTTAGTTAGATAGGGGATCCCTGACATTGATGGACATAACCGTATTTCTGTTTTGATAGGAGAAAGAGATAGGCGTATTAAGGCCATGTAGTTAATTAGATAGGTATTAAGTCCATGTGATGAATGCTATACCGGGAATGATAAGGTACAATAAATGTACTTAACGCTGCCTGATATGGCATAGGACGAACGAACGCTAAGAACCCCGGGAAACACACGTCTAATAAGAGAACCCGCCTTATAGTATATAGGAATGATCCATTAAGATATTAAGCCATATAAAAAATACCACATTTATGGTATATTTTAATTCAATGGGATTGTTTTATCTTTGTGTATAACTTTTAAAATCACATAACCATGAAATTTGTAGTATTTTTCAACCACCTATTAAACCCCGGATTATCTGGAATGCATACCCTGACAGCTTGCAACATGCAGGATGAAGAAACATACCAGCTGGATAAGACCACCAACGATGAAGTAATATTCACAGGCACCCCGCTGGAATGCGTTGAGTTCCTTGATACTTTGCCAACAGATGACCAACCCGCTAATGAAATAGAGATCACCCTAATATAAAACAACCTTAAAACCTTTGCCATGTTACAAGCATACAAACAACCAACCCGCCAAATGCTAATTAGCGAGATCCTAAATGATAACGCAGTAAGCTACCAGGCATTACACCCGTACCTAAACAGCATCAATACTTTGAAGAGCTATACAGCTACCAGACAAGTAAATTATAAATCCCGCTAAATATTTCATCACATCACAACTATTTAACAATGAAGACCTTAACACAACTTTACCGCTTTATTGTACTAGCTATCTGGTTTTTTGGTAGTCTTGCCGTACTTATTTTGTACGGGATACTGATGTTAACCATATTTTGAGACACACCAGGAGAACACCCGTTATTTTTCAAACACAAAAACCTAATACCATGTCAAACTACACAGAAAGGAAAGAAAATGATATTAAATACTGGAGAATTGATAACGACATTAACGGTAACCCAAGATATGTAGTTCATTTTCTTGCAATAGCTGATAACTATACCACTGCCATTAACAAAGCCAGGAAACTAGGTGGAAAAGTTTACCGAGCCAAATGGTTTGGTGGCGGCATTGTATTTCAATCGTATAATATCCACGACTTGACCCGCAATATTAGAGCACTACAAGCTAATATGATATGACAGCAGTATTAGCAGCAGGAGCCTACCTAATAACGTGCCTGACAGCCCTAATACTAGGCCACAAGTACATTGATAAAAACTAGATAATTCGTTCACAACTCTAAAACCTAATACCATGTTTACCGTCAGATATTACAGCTAAGACCACCGCGCCCACACAATAACAATGACCCGCCAGGAAGCCATCCAGGAGCTACACAGCAGCGGATATTTAGCCCGCAAGGATAACAAGCCAATACCGTTAAAAGACGCCCAGGACCTAAGCGATAGCTACATAGCCGAACAGCTTGACATATACCCCGCTAAATATTTAGTCACCATTTAAAACCTTAATACCATGTATTCATTATATGATCAATACCTAGACCTAAGAAGAAACAACGGAGGAGCATTCAAAATGGACGGAGATACCTACAATGTAACCGTAAAAATTACTTATTGGAAGGTAACGGACAGCAACGGCAATTCCGTAATAGGAGACTACTGCGGAAGTATGACAGATGTGCAAGGACTAGCAGCATACCTAAAGTATAACGGACCAGCATTCATAAATAAGAAAGGAGAAGCGAAGCTCCTTAATATTTGCCCCGTATTACACCTATTTAATATGCCGCTATGAAGAATCATTTATCCCAATCTTTAAACCCTTTTACCATGATCACAGAACAAACCATGTACAAAGCCCCAGACGGAACACTACACGAGACAAAGACAGAAGCCTTATTACATCACATAGGCACGCTATTAAAGGACGAGCGATACGAGTATCCAATGGATATACTTTGTTTCTTAGAAGACCTAAGCGATAACCCCGCATTGTTAAAGTCAGTCAGAGAGCTGATAAAGGCAACAGCCAAACACTAGCTAGGTGCCACAGGTATTCCCGGCAGAGATTAAGTCTTTCCATTAATCCATTGTTGTGGTAGATACTCTGTAAAGTATTTATGACCTAACATAAGTTCACAAGCTACTTTTACAGCATTTGAACACCTACCAGCATAATAGCTTTTGATCCATTTAGACGCTTGATCACTTGAAACACCGAACCTAGAGAAGTCCTTAGGCTCCAGAAAAGGCTTAATATCCATAGCTCAATCTATTTTGCTGCAAAGGTATAACTAAAAAAGTGTTTTACCGGTATAAATACCATTTTTCTTGCCTATATGGCAACATTTGAGCCAAAAACCCCCACTAAATTCAGTCACCTAAACACAAAAACCATGTATCACACACAAAAAGAAGCCACTTACACACTAAAAACACCTAACAAGTACGGAGATATAGAGACACAAACCCTATCTAGGTCTCAGATAATACCAATTTTATGGCACATGGGACGCCTAAAGAACACCAACGGCAACGCCATCCCACCCAAATTGTGGCGTAACATATCACACAAAGATATAATCCGTTGCTTAAACGATTTATCGTAATTGTTTGATTATCAAGCAATTGAACACGAACGCGGGAGCATTGCCGGACCCCCTCCCTACTTTTTTGATATTATTTTGATATTGCTTTGATATCAATTGTATAGGACAATAGGGGATTAAGACGATAAGCAAGACTTTTCATTAATAGAGGAGTTGATGTCATGAGGACTTATGTTTAGCGGGGATCTTAAAATACTATGAAATAAGCCCAAATTTTCGTATCTATGTATAAAATACCCCATTTAGGGTATTGTGAGAGACAGCAGGACGCATTACCTTAGCAGCATTAAACGACATTAAGTCATTAGAGTAAAACAAAAACCACAAACCATGGAAACCATTAAGACCCAATTTGTACACGATGAAAGACTGAATTGCTATTCATTGTATGTTAATGGAATAAAAACCAATACTTACTACTTTGACAAACCTATGATCCATTACGACCATTTAGAAGCCAAAGCAAGAGCCTACAAGATCAAAAGAGCCATCGAGAGAGGAATACTCTACCCGGAAAATGGAAACTGGGATATGTTCGACATTTGCGGACACATAACCGTTAACCCTGCCGCTAATGATTTTATAGAGTTACAGCAGCCGCCTAAAAACACACGAGCAATAGAGCACGGAAGTATTAACAGCCCTAGTTTTGCTGAAATTGTGAAGAGATACACCGCCCAACCACTTTGGACCCAATGGGTAAACATTTTTGATGAAGCCACCGAGACCATAAAAACAAAATACGGCATTCATATTGCCAATTACGGATACTCTATTTATTCAATCTAAAACCTAACAACCATGAAACGATTAATCACCAAACAAGACCGCTTGAATTCAAGAAAGGCACAATTTGACCGCCTGATTGAAAAAGGATACAACCACGAGACATACAAAGACCTTGACATCTTTGTACAGCATGACCCCAAAAGTTCTTACCTAAAGGTATTTAAAGGTACCGGAGCAAACCCAATTTGCTACGAGCAATACCGTAACCAGGACCGATTAACCGCCAGGATAGAAGGATTAAAAAAGTCAGCGGATTGGAGAGAGAAAGACCGAGCCGGAAATACAAGGAGGACCACAGGAGCCGCAGAGACAGCAAAAGCGATCCGGCAAGAGTTAAAACAGGCATTCCCAGGTATTAAATTTAGTGTGAGATCGGAGACGTTTTCAATGGGTGATAGCGTTCGTGTATCTTGGGAAGACGGACCGCTAAGCAAACAAGTAACTGAAATCATTGGTAAATACCAATACGGACACTTTGACGGAATGACAGATATGTACGAGAACAGCAACAGCAGGAAAGACATACCACAAACTAAATTTGTGCAGACCAGACGGGAAAAGTCAGAACAAGTTAAAGCCGTCTTCAATCAATTTGTGGAAGATAACCCATTTAAACAAGATCATAGATATGACATAGAACGGCAGTTCTACCAGATATGGCAGGAAACACCACTACCAGCAGGAGCGGAAGTAACAGGCTACCGGATGATGACCGATGAAGAACGCCAAGACAAATACAGCATTTTTACTCTTGAATACTCCGCCCCGGAGCCAGTAATCCCGAAACAGAAAACGAACGCAGCCCAACCAGCCCCGGCAGATGTAAACGTACAAGTTATTGAATACAGCGACCGCGCCATCGCAGTAATCGGAGAAACATACCCGATTAAAGACCAGCTAAAACAAATTGGCGCACGTTTCAACAAGTTTTTAAGGATTGACGGACAGACAACGGCGGGATGGATATTGCCAGCAGCCAAACGCCAGGACTTGAATTTTTTAAACGCCTGAGAGAGAGCCTACCCACTATTTTTTTAACCATTAAATCCTATTAAAGACATGAATAATTTTGAAAATATTGATTGGGTGAATCAACAAAGAAGAGACGCTTTAAACTGGTGGAATAATCTATCGAGCGCAGAAAAGACAAAAATAGTTGATTTAAACACCGTGTTATTAGGAATGCCAAGAATGTTAGATAGCCTTACAGGTAGAGAGATACAACAACTTTATTCACTTGAAATATTAAACCAATGAAAAACCTATTTTTATTTGTCATTGTATTGATAACCGCCCTTACTTCTGCATTCGTTGTTATTGACACCGCATACAGCCCCCGTGCGATGGATATTTACACCCTTGCAGATATGTACCATGTAAATTTACGAACGCTGCATATAACCAGCGAGACAGGCCAAACAGACCTAAGATTCGATACCTATCAAGACATGAGGGATTGGATAGATCAAGCCACCGCCAACGATACCGACATAACGCAGCCAGAACCCGCTAAATGGATTATAAGCCACTTTATTACCGTTATTGCAGGAGACAGCATAACAGTCAATTTAGGAGGGCAGGAAATGGATTTGCCATACCAGGAGACGGACCCGAACGGAAACAGATACTTTTATTTCATTGACTAAAAATTATAGCCATGAAAGAGATAAACCAAATGGAAAAAATTACCAGCAAACCTAAAGACAAATCAATTTATAGGATTCATTCAGCGGATAATAAAATAATGTACACCGGAGGCAATAGCTGGATGACTTTAGAAACTGCTAATAAATTAGTAGATCGTAACAAAGGCGAAATGATTTATCAGTGGACCGATGATTACATGAATCCTTTGTGGGAAATATTGTAAAAATCAAATCCATCATTGGACAAATTGAAAACGATGCCAGAAGCATTTAAAGACCTGATTTGCTACGCCATTGTGATCGCTTTGATCGTAACATTTTGTATCACTTGTTTAATTCTGTAAGCCATGTTAAGAAAGTTAAAATATATTATCGGAGAAGCTAACCAACCAATTTTATTTTCGGAATATTACATGCATTCCGAATTTAAAAATTTCAATCCAATTAGAGCAGGTTTTGTACTAATTCATATGGAGGACTTTGGCAAAAAAGTGGGGAGGGTACAATGTACTTGTTATGGGGAAAGCATTTCTTTGAAATTAAAATCAGATCCTAAACTGGATGCAGAAATTATTAAAAGATTTTTATAAGCCATGAAGCAAAGAACAATATCAATGCCAGCCCAGGAAGGAAAATTCCTTATTTATGGTTGGCCCCCAGGAGCCAAATACGAACAACTACTGATAAGCGAAAGTTTTGGAGTTATGACCATAGAACACGCGGAAAGAGTTAAAACAGTTCTGGAGACAAAACACCGATGCAAAAACGTAAGGATTAAGGAGATACCCACAGAGCTAGAGAAACCCGATTTTGTAGGAACTATACTATGAATACGAATAAAAGCAAGATGCCATTAAGCATCCGAGAAGCAGCCACAAAAGGGGATCGACTGCTATTTGAGATCACAAAAGACCTATTCCCAAAAGAAAGACGAAGCGGAAGCATAAGAGGTAACGCATTCAACTACATTAACAGCAACCAATGTATAAGTACGTGGCACCCTCGATTTAAAGAGAAATGGACCACCAAAAAGGCAAGGATCAAAAACCCCGGCAAAATAGGTGATCTGGTAGAGGCTTATATCTGGTTTTTAAACGTCAATTACGGATATGAAACCGCCAAACGTTACGCCTTAAGAAACATAACCAGACATTACATAGAAAATTTTGGAGATATGTAATATACCACATTCAGGGTATTGACCACGACCGCCAATCCATCTAACTTGCACAAAAATTAAAAAAACACAAAGCCATGAAAAAACTAGAGACCATTGCCAAAGACACCATAGGCAGAATTGACACCCCTAAAAAGATAAACCGATCTACTAAGCCCGTACCAGCAGAATTAGTAGATAAAATCGAAGAAGGTAACCTAGACCATGAAACACTGAAAGCCCTCACAAAAGGTTATCCCACGTTCTGGTATCAAACATGCCTAACTATTCACGGTAATTGGCCGGAAGTAGCCATAAAGCGCATAGGAGGATATCGAAACATTATCCAAAACAAAAATGGCAGCTTGGAAGTACGTTGGACCGCAATAGACACCGAGCGCAAAAAAAACATTCACGAACTTCTATACCTGCTCCAAAGCAAATACCACCTAAAGACCGACAGCCAGGGCAGTACAGTTAGCAGATCAGTAATGGTGACAAAGGATACATTTGAGGTCAAAAAAGCCGAAATGATGCAGGCCATAGACCGCATTAAGAACCTGAACATTTACGGAGGCTATAACCTGGGATTGTATAACTATTGGGGAGCTAATTATCTGGTATTAGAGATAGCCGTCTCCAGTATTCCACAGGGGCAAGACCTGGAATTTGTATGCTGCCTAGAGCAAGTTACAGAGGCACAGATCGAAGCCAAGAGAGCAGAGAAGGTAAGAGAAGACCTAGAACGTAAAGTCGAGCAGGAGCAGCGTAAAGCAGCGCAGGAGGCCAAAGTACAAGACCTAACCAAAGCCATAGAACGTTACCCGCTATGCGAAGACCTTACCAAAGGTATTTTAATAAAAGTGGTGCAGACATCCAAAGGATTTGCATATAAGTTCTACAAGCAGACAGGCAACGGAAGTTTTGGACGTATCAAATACGCCACAGGCTATAACGTCACCCCGGACCTACCAGAACTGAAAGAACGGCCAAAACAGGAGAAGTTAAACGATATCAGATTAGCCGGAGCGAGACTATATAAGGCAATCCATACCGATACAAAGCCAAAGCAACCCACAGCAGGGCCAACGCCAAAAGCCAAGAAACCGGAGATACAAGTAGTAGACTACTCCGATAAGGCTTTAGCAATCATTGGAGACACCAAGCCCTTAAAAGACCACTTCAAGCGGATAGGCGCACGGTTTAACCCTTATCTACATATTGAAGGTGAACGGGTTTGTGGATGGGTAGTACCTAAATCACGTAAGAGCGAATTAACATTTATCTAAAGTGTACGTTAAGCCGGGTCTATTTTGTTTCATGGTTAAGGTTTAAGACCCGGCAATTTTTTCAACCACAAAAAATTAAATACCAATGTTCGGAATAGAATTTTATCCCACCCCACCAGAACTTGCTAGTACCATGTGCAGGAACATACTACCCGGACATACCGTACTAGAACCAAGTGCAGGGAAAGGAGATTTAGCAGACGCAGCCCGTGAAAGAGGAGCCGATGTAGACGTATGTGAGATCGACACCAAATTGCAGGCCATATTGGAAGACAAAAACTATTTTATATTAGCTAATGACTTTTTAAGCCTGCAAAGTAGCTACCATGATCACATTATCTTAAACCCGCCATTCAGCAAAGGCATAGATCACATCTTACACGCTTACAAGATAGCGAAGCCAGGAGCCAAGATAGTGGGACTGATAAACGCATCCAACCTATTAAGAGACACCAGAAAAACCAGTGTATTGTTAGAAGTGATCCGGCAGACGGGCACCAGCAGGACCATACACAACGCCTTTGAAGACGCAGAGCGCAGCACATCAGTATCAGTAGAACTAATCGAGCTAAAGAAGCCGGAGCAAGATACCAAAGGCTTTGAGAGCGATTTATTTGACATGAACGACACCTACCAAGCCGAAGCCCAGGAATACGGACTATTGAAGCCGAACGAGATCCGCACAGCCGTTGAATGTTATCACAAAGTACCGGAGGCATTTATACGATTTGTGGAAGCAAGGCAGGAACTATTAAGAACCTGGATATTTCCACACCGCACAGAAAACGACCCCCATTTGTATGAAAGACTAGAGAAAATGAATGCAGACTTAAGCGACCTAGGAAAATTGAAACAAATGCTTAATGATGCGGGATGGAAACATATTTTTGACAAGATACAGATAAGCGAATTACTTACTAAGAAACAGCAAAACGATCTACATCGCTTTATTCAGGAGCAATCTAAAGTACCATTCACGACCAAAAATATCTATGGTTTATTAGATACCTTGATGCAAAACAGATCGGAACTAGCAGGACAAGCCATAGAAATAGCTTTCGACCACTTGACCAAATACCATACCGATAACCGGGAAGCAATCGAGGGATGGAAAACGAACGACAGATGGCAGGTTAAGCGTAGATTTATATTGCCATTCGTAGTGAGTAACTGGATAGGACACCTAACATACCACCACCGGGACAACGAAATAGAAGACCTTGAAAAATGCCTTTGCACCTTGACCGGAAAAAAGAGGCAGGAACTATACACAGTGCGAGATGCAATTACAGACGCAGTGAGAGAGAATAAGGAGGCAAAGACAGCAGAAAGTGAATTTTTCAATTTGAAGTTCTACAAAAAAGGAACTTGTCACTTTGAATGGAAAGACGAAGCCTTAAGGCAGCGGTTTAATAGAGCCGTAGCAGCACGAAGAAATTGGTTAACAAATTAAAACTTTATAACAAATGAAATACGGAGATTATAACATCGAACCCGCCTATCCTGTTAACGGATATTACATCACACCAGAAGACTATGACGGCCCCGAAGACAAAAGGGCAGGCCATTTCTTTGCCAAAGACGAAGACGAAATCATTGACGAAGCATGCCAACGTTCAAGAAGTAGAAGACGAAGAAATCATTGTCTGCTTAAGTGGAGAATGCACAGACGAAGAGTTACAGATAGAAGCTGTAAGGCATGAATTTGAATTGCAGCATAACGGAGAAAGCTACTACATGGACAGCAACATTGTACAGGTATTAGCACGGCATTACGACAACGGAAACTACAAGATACGCACCCTGGGAAAAGACGGAAAAGTCCTTTGCAGGACACTTAGCAAGACATTTTAGTTCATGGCTTAAGGGGTGAAATACCGAGCAGTAAAGTAGCCCCTATTTTTTTAACCACTTAAAATAAAGAAATTATGTACTATGCAGAAAGATGGATTGACGGATTATTACACTACAAAACCACCCCTGATGGGGAATGGAGGCCATTTAGCATTCGAATGTATGCTAATAGGATAGAAGAAAGGGAAAAAGAAATAATGTGCTTAAAATATGAGCAAGAGAAACAAGAGAAGCAAGACACGCAAAATGGTCTTTATGGTGCTTGTACATGGGCATTAGAACAGTTTGAAAGACTTGCACAAGACGGCAGGTATCCAGAATTTATGCTTACTGTAAATGGAGGGGAAGGTTTTATGCCATTACTTAACGCAATTGAAGAATATAAATCTTGTGTATAATGAAAAACAGAATTGAATACCTTTATCGCAGCCCTTAAGGTTAGGGCTAATGAATGGTTTATCACCAAAATGCTATATCAATTCCGATAACCAATAAAAAAAGAAGCCATGCCAGTAATAGAAACAATGAAGACAGAGACGCTTGAAAAGCAATTACACCGATATAAGGAAAAGCTAGAGATAGCGCAGCGAAAGGAAACAGAAAAAGTTGCCAACTTAGGATTTGGATACGGCATGAGAGCATACCACAGGCTAAAAGTGATGTCATTTTCATCCGATAATATCAAAGAACGCATTCAGCGTATTGAAAACGAACTTAAAAAAAGAAGAAATGAAAATGTATAAGTTATTAACTCAAGACATGAAAAGCCACAGAGGCTTTCAATGGGAAATCAACAAGGAATATCGCATTGATAAACATGGAAACGAACTTTGCTCTGATCAGGTTTTTCATTGCTATTCCCATCCTATATTAGCCATTTTGTTAAACCCTATTCATGCGAATATTGACAATCCACGATTATTTGAAATAGAGGTAGATGCTATTGTCAACGATGATGGGCTTAAGTACGGCACGAAGATACAAAAGCTAGTGAGAGAGTTAGAAGTACCGCAGCTAGACATAATGACTAAAGTGGATTTTAGTATTCGTATTGCTATGGAGGTTTATAAGGAACAAGGGTTTACGACATGGGCAGATAATTTTTTAAATAGGATAGATACGACAGAGGCAGCAGCAAGGGCAGCAGCATGGGCAGCATGGGCAGCAGCATGGGCAGCATGGGCAGCAGCAGAGGCAGCAGCAGAGGCAGCAGCATGGGCAGCAAGGGCAGCCGCAAGGGCAGCAGCAGAGGCAGCAGAGACAGACATGAACCCAATATTAGAAAAAGTGTTAAAAGACATGAACCTATGGGAACTGAACTAGATAAGCTACTAGAACAAGCAACCAAGAACGGGGCAGATTTTGCAGCGGCCTTGATAAAGTCAGGGCAATGCATACCGGAGCAGATATTTGGAATGTCTTACACTCAAATACTGAACCAGAGCAAAAAATACCTGAAAAAGAATGACAATTCAACAGAAAAGTCTTATATTAGTTCAAATTAACAAAATCCAAATAAAATGAGAAAAGAAAGGGTAACTACTCCAGAACATGCTTTATTATACCTCACGCACTGCACTCTTGCAACAGTTAGTAATATGGCAATGCTTAAATCAAGAAAGAAAGGAGAGTATGAAAGACAAATAGGTATTGCGCAAGAAGGAGTAGATTGGATAAAGGGGTTTAATATCTCCATTAATCCCATTGAACGGGTATATGATGTGCTAGCACTGCCAACACAATCTGTTAAAGATTGGGCAAGAAAATACGAACGTTAATTTTAAACCTAAAAATCTTATATATCATGACACAAGAAACAATGTTCCGAAACCTAAGATCCATGTTCCTGGAAAATCAGATATTATTCCGTGATCCTTGGGAGTGCCGAATAGAATTTGTCGGAGACTGGAACGAGCCTTTCAACCTGCTTTATGTGGCTTCCATTTCCCTAAAGGATTTCCTCAAAGAATCAATCACCCTACACGATGAAGAAGGAAAAGAGATATGCGATTTCTATGACCTCACAGAAAACGAGGCATGGAATCTTATCAAATATGTGGAGAAGGATTACGAGAAGAAAGCAGAGGAAGCCAGAATAGTTACTACTTATGAAAGACAGGGCCAGGAATGGTACTGGACAACCAAAGGCTTCTCTTTTGACTATCACAGGCCATACGGCCCCTTTGGAACCAAAGAACAAGCTATACAAAAAGCAATCTTTCACATCAGATCAATTCCTTATCAATCTAAAAAACAAATGGCATGAATATCACAAAACCTAAACAAATACAGGTTTGCATTATGGAAATAGTAAAAGGACAAAGCAATACCGTAGAAGAAGCTAGAGCTATTATCAAGGCCATAAAAGACGAAATTACTGCTTTTGAATGCAGTGCAACTATTAGCATAAAGACAATAGATTGGGGCAGCAAATCAAGAGGTCAGGGAAAGCGATCTGGTCATATGGTAACAGGAAGCATGAGCGCAGCACCTACCGGAGTAAAAACCTATCAAGGAATTGATCTAGGAAGATACATTGAAACAGACAAGGAAGCGGAAGACTTGAAATGGTTAAGAGATACATACAGAAGAATAGCATACGACAGAGCAAGACAGTTTGGATGTAACCACATTGAAGGCATGGTTTATGCCAATATAGTTTAAAAATTAAATAAATGAGTAAAGACAATTTAGGCGACCGCATGAAAACGTATTATGAAGATCGTACACGATACTATCTCCCTAGACGTAACTACACCATTATCAGGATTGACGGCAAGGCATTCCACACCTACACAAGAGGAATGGGACGTCCCTTTGATGATACCTTCATGTACAACATGGATGAAACAGCTAAAGAGCTTTGTAGCCAGATAATGGGAGCTAAATTTGCTTATGTGCAGAGTGACGAGATCAGTATATTATTAACCGATTTTGATACGCTCCAGACACAGGCATGGTTTGATAACAACCTACAAAAAATGTGTAGTGTATCTGCTTCCATAGCTACCAGAGCATTCAATGGAGTATCCTTATCAAGGAAATATGCAGAGTTTGACAGTAGAGTTTTTCAGATACCCAGTCTTTCCGAAGTGTTAAACTACTACTTATGGAGACAGCAAGATTGCACTAGAAATAGCATTCAAGCCGTAGCACAATCCCTGTACTCACAAAAACAGCTACATGGCAAAAACACCAGCCAGCTACAAGAAATGATATTCCAGAAAGGAACTAATTGGAATGACTATAAAAGTTATTACAAGAGAGGTAGAGTAGTTTATAAGGAAGCATTTGACTATGAAGGCACTATCCGCACCAGATGGGCTGTTGATGCAGATATTCCTATCTTTTCACAGGATTGGAATTATCTGGATAAGTGGATACCCATGCGAGACGATGTGAATATTCAAAAAATATTAAATGAACAAGTTTAAATATTATTATATATGCAGAATAAAGTATTGGGCTGGAATGGGGGATAGATTGACTGAACTTATAGAGTGGGATGATTATAATACTTGTAATCTTTCAAAAAAAGGAAAAAATGATTTCATATGTTCAATCAGAATAGCAATTGATTTATTGATTGAGCAATCTGGAGGGGTCATTGGATACACTGTTGGCGATTTAAGAAAAGTATTTGACGGCAATATTCCTCAAGAAATAGCATCGACTTTTGATCCAAGCATCAAAGAAGCTAAAGATTTTGAACACGTATGGCTATAAGCAAGCCTTTATCGTAAATACGCCATTCAAAAGGTATTAGATGAACAAAGTAAATTATAAAAAATTATGTGGGAAAAATGTTATGAATTAAAATTAGGAGAAACGGTTAAGGATACGAATGCCACCACAATGGAAAAACTTATTCGCGTACCGGGAGGATGGATTTATATTTTCGGTGATATGGAAGGGACAACAAGTACATTCGTACCGTTTAACAATGAGTTTATGACTAAACTAAGTCCACTAGGTGAACCTTTAGAATAACAGGCATTTATTTATATATGAACAAATTTGAGGAGGAGCAGGTGATCTATGACCTACTAGGCTTAATGCCTAGCCAGTATGATAGAAGAAGTAAAAACAAATTCATAAGTCCTTTTAGACGAGACGATAACCCAGGATGTTACTTTGAAACAGAGAAATACCAACACATCCGATTCATGGATTGGGGGGATTTACCCCTTAATAAGATGTCAGTATATGACATAGCATGTGTGATAGCTACTGGACATCGAGTAATGGGAAATGCAGATTTCCAAAAAGCAAAAGAGGTAATAGCACAGAGATCATCCGTAGTCATTTCCAAGAACTTTGTAAAGCAAGACAATGAAGGCATCCCGGTAAATACCAAGATTTATGTGTCTTATACGCCTAGATCCGTAACCATAAGCGACATTAAGTTCTGGAATCCAGTAGGTATAACCACCACACAACTAATAAACGACAGGGTATATCCCGTCAAAGATTTTATCCTTGACTACGGCAATGGAGGTAAGAAAATAATGATCCCCAAGACGATAACCTATGCGATGGTATTTAGATCAGGAAACATTAAGCTATACAGCCCCCTGGAACCACCAGAAACAAAATGGGGAGGCTTCTCAGCAGTAGATGATATCTTTTGTGATAACGACAACGAACGAGGACACACGCAATATCTGGTAGAAGGCTATCGAGATTGCAGAGTAATAAGGAACGAAGGCTTTATAGCTAAGGGGCTACAATCAGTGTCTATGCTGCCATGTAAGGAGAAGTTAGAGCTATGGGAAAGAAACTTTTGCCGGAATGTGTTATTGTTTGATCCCGATAAAGCTGGTCAGAAGGCATCCGCAGAGTTACTAAAACAAGTTGCAAATATAGGATTAAAATCGTATTTTGTAGGCGTTTACCCCATGAGAGTCATGGAGACAGCCGATGAAAAAGGCAAGACAGACATAACAAGATTCCGACAGTTACGAGGAAAATTAGAAACTAAAAAGATTATTAACCAAGTATTTATATACAAATGAACTACAACAAAATATCAGAGCGTAGACAGCAATATCTTGATTCCTTAAAAGGAAAACCCTATGAAGTAGGGGATTGGGTTTTGGTGCCGAATGGTGCTATTGGAGAAAGACATGAAAAAGAAAAGCTGACCTATGTTAAGATAGAATCCATGTCTTCTGATTGGATTACAGCATCCCGATTCAGACGTACCTATAAAATCCCTGCTACTGAAATAAAAGGCTATGCAGATTATTGTATGGGTTATAACCCTATTGACAGAGATGGATGGGATAGTGTAAGGTCCGTAGCATTCACAACAGATTCTATTTTGTTTATGACAAAAGAATTAGACAGAGGAATACATGAAGATTGGGATATTGAAGGATGTCCTTTAAAAGAGTTCAATTGGAATCCTTATGTTTATGTAAATGGAGAAAAGAAATACTACCAAAGGGATTTTGTATGGACCATTGAACAGAAACAGATGCTTATTGAAAGCCTGTATCAAGGCGTGGACTGTGGGAAAATAATAGTCCGTAAAAGAGGCTACACAGAACTGGAACAAATGTTTGCTAAAGGCGAACGGGAACTTTATTTTAACGACATTGTAGACGGCAAGCAGCGGTTAAATGCCCTAATAACCTTTATCAAAGGAGAATACCCCGATGCTAATGGAATGTATTACAGCGATCTAACTCCGACCGCTCAAAATGAGCTACAAAACAACCAGTTCTTTTCTTATGCGGAGATGCCAGAGTTTTCAAAAGATGAAATGGTATTGAAACAATTTTTAAGACTTAACTTCACCGGGGTTCCACAAAGTAAAGAACATATTGAATACGTTAAATCACTATTAAATAAATAAAAAAGCGACATAAAATGGGCGAAATGAGAACAGTTGAATCATTACAAGATGGCGATTTTATTGCCTTTGAGTTCAGTGACGGCTTAGATCGGCCTGATATATGGGTTACAGACATCACCACAGTAGAAGAAGATCAAGTCCTTGTGCATTTCGTGTATGGCTATAAATCGGAAGCGGAGTGGATACCTAAAGACAAGATCATTGCAATAGGTAATCCAGAAGGGCAGCACCGTATTCCCCATTGGGGAGGTAAATTTGACATTATTTTACCTAATCATCCATTGCTTAACAAATGAAATTTGATATCACACTAGAACAGCTAGTAGAGCAAGCATCTAAAGACAACGAGGCATTAAGGCTCTTGAAAATGGTAGGAGTAAAGGCGAAACAGTATAGTTTTGCTGCCGACATTAGGGACTTGGAAACCAAATTGTTTCCTATGGGAGAGCACCAAAGAACAGCGCAGGAACTAGAAATAATGTTTAGGCTTGCAGGATTTAATATGACCTTACAAACAGCTTTCTTTATTTATCAACTATGCCTGCATTACGAAAACAACCAAGAGACTATGGGAGTTAAAGAGGTTGTAGCCATAGAACACCAAGTCCGTAAGTTATTTAATCCTGCTCAAGACAAAACCGAAGAAGAATGACAGACACCGAACTAGAACAAGAGATAGACCAACTACTCCGAGACATACTATTCGAGGACTGGATGGATGAAGATGACTACAAAAAAACTTTGGATGTAATCTACTCCGAG
>ERZ795053.403-NODE-403-length-55182-cov-9.662543_pt1 | contig 55182 bp, 50 predicted proteins | sample MGYA00375137_ERZ795053 | MGnify/ENA primary metagenome ERZ795053 (study PRJEB30182, sample SAMN05720284) | activated sludge metagenome | isolation source: Anaerobic digester | place: Hong Kong | collected 2014-12-17 ...
CCTTGCTCTGCGCGATCGACAATTCATTACGCAGTTCGCCGAGCATTTCCGACAGTTCAATGTTCCCCATGATGTAGCTCCACAGTTGGACAACGATAATGAATAGTCAAAAGAATAGCGCAGGGCCGGGCGCGACACCGGTTTGGCGCGCATCGATTCTAGTCGCCACTCGCGGCGCGCGGGTTGAAAGCCCGCGAGCGATCACCCAGCCGGCCGAGGCGATCCGCTACGCTTTGACGCGCTGGACGGCCTTGACCCGCTACCGCGACGATGGTCAGCTGGAGATCGACAACAACACGGCCAATCGCCGACGCTTACCTTTAAGCGGGCTTGCGTGTATTTGCTGGAAGGTTTCGGACCACGCCGGAAGCTTTCGATACAAAAGCTAGCAAGCCGGCGCTAACCCTCTTTTCTATTGTGTTTTTGAAAACCGCCAGTCAATCATGGGAACAAATCCGGGAACAGATTTCATGATTGTCCCCTTGAATGATGCCAACCATCCCCAATTTTGCGGAACGGATTTACCACTCTTCTGGCCCGACACTAAACCGCCGGGTCACCCCGTCCAGCGATACCGCCGTCCATTTTTCAGCTTCGGTGGAAAGTCGCTCATAGGTGCGCTGGTGCATCCCCTTGGGCTTGCGCCAGCCGGGGCCATTGAAAATGCCCGGTTCCCAGCCTAGCCGCGCCCGGATTTTGTTGGCCCGCCGCGCCGCTCGATCATGGGGTGCGTCTCGCTGGCTGGGATAAGCTAGCCGGTGGCAGTGCCGGCAGGCGAAAATCGCACCGCCGTACAGGATCGCTACCCGTCGCCCGCAGCTCCGCGCCGGGCAGCGGAACCAAGCCCGCGTGCCACCGTAGGTGCAGGCTGTTCGGTCGAGGTAGACCGGATACTCCTCACTCTTCCACTTCCCGCCGCCGCGCTGCTGGTGCCGGTAGCTGAGGATCACCCGATCTGACTCGGCTCGGACCTGGATGGATGCCACCGTTTCGCCGTTGTGCGTCCACTGCCAGCCGAACCAGCGGCCCGGTTCAAGGTATCCATCCCGTTGCCAGCGCCGCACGTCCAGCACTTGGTAATCGTCTGTCGTGTTCTTGGCGCCGAAATGCCAGTGTCGCCCGCTACCACTGCCGCCCATGCCCCACCTCAAAATTTTACCGAAATCATTAGCCAACTTTCCCTTTGGGTGATGGTTGTTATGTCTTGCGCCTCTTCACCGCTCACCCGGCTATTCAGCGCGCCCGCGCCTTCACTGCATGGCGCAATGGTGTTGCTTCGCTCCGCTGGCGCTTCGCTGTCAGAGTCGCCAGTTGGCACGAATCAGCCAGCCAAGCTACGCCGGTTCAAGATACAAATACCGCTGAAACTCACTAAACACCTTCCCGATCTCATCCGGCCGGCCCAGATCAGCCACTGCGTCCGGGATTGAGTCGTGGTACTTCAGCTTCAATAGCGGCGTCAGCTTCGCCTGATCCAATTCTTCGACCCCGAGCGCCACATAGTGCGACAGCACGAAGTCGAGAAACACCTGCTGTTTCGGGTTGAAGTTCTCGCTGATGACCGCCATTGCCCGATCCGCCCGTTCTTCGCGGGTCAGGGGTTCCAGGGCATAGGCCACATGCGCCAGCACGTCGAACAGGTCGCTCTTTTCGGCGTCGATGATCTTCTGCATTTCGGCCAACTGGTCCTTGCCGAAGCCTTTCTCGGCCAATCTTTCCAGCAGCTTGCGGCGGGTAGCGGGTGCGCTCCAGAGCGCCCGCAGTTCGTCTTCGTCCTCGAAGAAGTCCGGCAGCTTGCCGAACAACGCCTCCATGAACTGCTGCGCCGACATCGGGGTGCCGTCCGGATGCCAGAAGCTGGTAACCACCATATGCTGAATGGTGCGTGCCTTGCCGTCGGCCAGTTTCACTTTCGCCTTCTTTTTGCACATGCAGGGGCGCTGACCGCATTTTGGGCAGGGGTCCTTGGCGCATTCGCAAGGCGATTTTCCACAGAGATAGCACGGCGGAGGCGGCTCCTTGATGCAGACACAAGGAACCGAATGGCACTTCTCGCAAACCTCCGGCTCAGTCGGCTCGCCATCCCATTCCGGGTCGCTGAAATGGTGGTGCGCCTTCACGAAGTCGTAGATCGTGAAGTAGTCCTTACCATCGTAAAGCCGGGTGCCACGCCCGATGATCTGTTTGAACTCGATCATCGAATTCACCGGCCGCAGCAGCACGATGTTGCGCACGTTCCGCGCATCGACGCCGGTGGAGAGTTTCTGCGACGTGGTGAGAACGGTCGGGATGTGCTTCTCGTTATCCTGAAAGTCCCGCAGCCATTGCTCACCCAGAGCGCCGTCGTTGGCCGTTACCCGGTGGCAGTAGTTGGGGTCGGTGCTGGTCTTGATCTGGTTGATCAGGTCACGGATCGCCAGGGCATGATCCTGCGTGGCGCAGAATACCAGCGTCTTTTCCCGCTGGTCGATCAGCGACATGAATATCTCGACGCGCTTCTTCTCGCGCTCCTTGATCTCGATGATCTTGTTGAAGTCCGGCTCCTCGTAGCGCTTGCCGGCCTCGACCTCGCCTTCCACTACCTTGTCGTCGGGCGTATAGATGTACTCGTCGAGGGTGGTCGAAATCTGCTTGACGCGGAACGGGGTCAGATAGCCGTCGTTGATGCCGTCCTTGAGCGAGTAGATGAACGCCGGTTCGCCAAAGTAAGCATAGGTATCGACGTTGTCCTTGCGCTTCGGCGTCGCGGTCAGGCCAAGCTGCACCGCCGGGGCAAAGTAATCGAGAATGCCGCGCCAGTTGCTCTCGTCGTTGGCCCCGCCCCGGTGGCATTCGTCGATGACGATGAAGTCGAAGAAGTCGGGCGGATACTCGCCAAAGTAAGGGGTATCCTCCGATCCGCTCATGAAGGTCTGGAAGATGGTGAAGAAGAGGCTACCGTTCTTCGGCACTTTGCCTTTCTTGCGGATGTCGGCCGGGTCGATGCGCACCAGCGCCTTGTCGTCGAAGGCCGAAAAAGCGTTGTAGGCTTGGTCGGCCAAAATGTTGCGGTCGGCCAAGAACAGAATGCGGGGCCGGCGAGTAGGCTCGCCATCGCCCTTCGCATCTGTCAGATTCCACCGGCTCTGGAACAGCTTCCACGCGATCTGAAAGGCGATGAAGGTCTTGCCGGTGCCGGTCGCCAGCGTCAGCAGGATGCGTTCCTGCCCGGCCGCAATGGCGGCTAGCACTCGCTCGATGGCGATGTCCTGATAGTAGCGCCCCTGAAAGAAGCCTCCCTTGTCCTCGAACGGCACGGCGGCAAAGCGATCCCGCCAGGCGTTCTGGGTGGCAAAGGTGCGTTTCCACAATTCGTCCGGCGACGGAAAGGCGGCAACCTCGCTTTCCACCGCCGTCTGCATGTCGATGCCGTAGATGCTCTGCCCGTTGGTCGCGTAGGTGAAGCGCACCGCCAGCTTGCCGGCGTAGTCCTTGGCCTGTGCCACGCCCTCGGTCAGCGCCTTGTCCCATGCCTTGGCCTCAACCACCGCCAGCTTGGTGTTGCGGTATTCCAGAACGTAGTCCGCCATCAGTGGCTTGCCGCGTTTGCCTGCGCCTTCCAGACGGCCGAGCGTGATCGGAACTTCACGCCGGATGCGACTGCCTTCGACCACGCCCCAGCCTGCCGCAGCAAGGGCAGGGTCGATGTGTTCAGCGCGGGTTTCGGCTTCGTTCATGTTTGGCTCATCCTCCACAGCCCCGATATCCAATTGTATCTAACCAATCAACTAATTGTTTTATAAGATATTTAAAATACGTTAGCTGGAAGGTGCGATTTGCGTCTAAACAAGCTCACGACCAGTGCGGTAAATAATTTACCTTGTCCACAACCTCCGGGTTGTTTACACTTTACTTATAAATGGACTGGGGGTTCCCGGTCGGCGTTATGGCCTCGGTGAGTTTCATCGGGGCCTTTCGCTTTCTGGTACCGGAAAAATCTTCAACCCCCAGTTTTCAAAACCCTCGCCCACCTTCTCGCGGCCGCCGCTACAGAAAAATTTACGTTTGAGTACACCAAACGCACGGTTCTCCTGATCGAGGCGCAGCACGCTCAATCCCACCGGCCGGGCAACTAGGTCGGCCAACTGCAGCCCTGACGAGTTCGTCTTCTTGTCCGCAAAAACGATTTCAAAAGGCAGCCGCTTGTCCTGACGATTGGCGCCATCGCAGATGCGCCGAAACTCCAGCTCCAGATCCTTATCTTCTTTCGTACCCCGACATTCAACCACTACATGGGTCAGCGCGTCGTCCTGATTTTTCTCTTGCAGGAACTCGTACAAGGTTTCCAGGCAAAAGCCCAGCGCCACATGGTAAGGATTGGAAAGCCGCTCCGGCCTGTCGCGCAGCCGGCTTTTGTCGATCACACAACTTATCAGGATAAAGTTGCTGGCATCGATGATGCCGGTCAACGCTTCCAGAAAATCATGCTTGTGCTGGCGGCTCCGAAACTTGAAGCTGCCTTCTTCCTTGCGGATTTCCCGCTCATGCAACACCACAAGGTCGTGCCCGAAGTGATTGAACTTGAACTTCTGCAGGGCCGGAACAACCTTCTCGCAGTAGTGCCGCTTGTAGAAGATGCAAAAAGCCAGCACGAATACCGGGTAGTTGGGGTCCACCGTCTGCATGCCATGATCACCGCTTTCGTCCACATAAACCACGAAATTGCTGAACCGGCTAATAGGCGGTTTGCTGGCTACATCGTCATTTGCATCCGCCGCCTCGTTGCTGAACAGGGAGAATTGCTCGGGCGGTGTGCCTTTGGCGGCAGAATCAGCGGGCAGGCTGGAAGCGGGTGGCATGGCTGGTTACTCTTTCACAGTTGGCCGGAGAAAGCTTGGTGCAGGAGGGATTTTTTCAGGTCATCGAGGGCGGAGAGCTTTTGCTGGTAGAGGGACTCGAGGCGTTGGGTTTCATCGGCAAGGGATGACAACTTTGCAACGATACGCTGCTGCTCTTGCATCGAAGTTGGAAATGCGACGACAACTTGGCCAATCTTGGTCGGCGACGTATGGCGAACCTTCACTCCAGACGCACTTGCGTGAATGGCCTTCCGAACGGTCTGTAAGTTGAAAACATGGAAGAAGAACTCGTTTGTCCATGCTGCGCCGGGTTTCTTGGTAACCAAGCCGAGCCGTTGGTTATGCAGGAATTTGTCGGCCTCTGGCACAAGAATGGGGCTGCCTAGCAAACCTGCCGCTTGTTCCGTCATCGCTACGAGCAGGTCACCCTCATTAAGCACGTAATCGCGCGGAATCGCGCCTATGTAGTACTTCTGCTTTTCGCCTCGGTCGCGGTAGCCGCCCTTTTCATAGAAGTTTCCCGGCGTAAGCAATACGTAATCGCCTTCGCTGCTGAAGAACTCGCCCTCGAAGGCATAGCCATGTTTGATGTCGCAAAGTTCAGACAGCGGTTCCTCCTCCCACCCCTCACCCCGCTCCGTGAATACGGATTGCAGGTGACTTTCAAACAAGGCGCGGGCGTTCTGGAGGTTTTTTTCGGCGTTGGCTTTGGCGGTGGCGATGCCGTCGAAGGCTTCGTCGAGGATGGCGACGATGTGGTACTGTTCGGGGAGCGGACCAACGGATATTGGTAACGAGCCAATTTCTGATTTATTGATTGATGCAAACACAGCGCCTTCTTTTCCAGCGATTTCGGGCTGCAAATGAAGTAGCTGATAGAAAAGGAAATCGCCGTCCAGTTGCCCCTTGCTGCGAATTGCCGCTAGCCCTCGGCCAATACAAACAGCTTCGGTGGCAAAGTTGATTGGCCCAACCGGCGCACGAACAGACATCAGGATGTCACCTTTTCGCGCTGTCTTTGTAGTTTCGCTCGTCCAAGTGGTCGGCGCCTTAATGAACTTGTCGCCGAAGTCCTTCTTGCCCTGATAGAAAGGCATTCCTATTCCATCAGAGTTGTAAAACTTTCCCTCTGGCGACTGACCAGCGATAACTTCGCAGTAGTTGCCAATCGTGCTTCGCTGCCACCCTGCCTTCATAGCAACGCCCTGATATTCGCCAGCACCTCCGCGCTCTCGGCATCCAGCGCGGCGATTTCGTCCATGATGTCCTGCGGGCTGCGGTGGACGACTTCCTCGCCGCCGTTCGGGTTCTTCACCGACAGGTCATAGGTCGCGGTATCAATCGCGCAGTTCGACAAACTCGGCGAGGTCAGCGTCGTTGAGGGGGTTGGTCTTGCCGAGGTTGCGACCGGGGTCGAGCTGGTAGTACCAGATCGTGCGCGTCGGCGCTCCCTTCTCGAAGAACAGCACCACGGTCTTGACGCCCGCGCCCTGAAACGTGCCGCCGGGGCAGTCGAGCACAGTGTGCAGGTTGCACGATTCCAGCAGCAGCTTGCGTAAGGAAACCGAAGCGTTGTCGGTGTTCGACAAGAAGGTGTTCTTGATCACCACACCGCCCCGACCACCGGCCTTGAGCATCTTGATGAAGTGTTGCAGGAACAGAAAAGCCGTCTCGCCGGTGCGGATGGGGAAGTTCTGCTGCACTTCCTTGCGCTCACCGCCACCGAAGGGCGGATTGGCGAGGATCACGTCCATTCGATCCTTGTCCTGAATGTCGGCGAGGTTCTCGGTGAGCGTGTTGGTGTGGATGATGTTGGGCGCTTCGATGCCGTGCAGGATCATGTTCATGATCGCAATCACGTAGGCCAGCGGCTTCTTTTCCTTGCCGTAGAAGGTGCGCTCCTGAAGCGTCTTGAGGTTGTCGGCGGTCAGCTTGGGCTGCTGGCGCAGGTAGTCGAACGATTCGCAGAGGAAGCCGGCCGAGCCGCAGGCGCCGTCGTAGATGCGCTCACCCACCTTGGGCTGCACGACCTGCACCATCGCCCGGATCAGCGGGCGCGGAGTGTAGTACTCGCCGCCGTTGCGCCCGGCGTTGCCCATGTTCTTGATCTTGGCTTCGTACAGGTGCGAGAGTTCGTGCTTCTCGGCCTGCGAGCGGAAACGCAGTTCGTCGATGTGGTCGATGATCTCGCGCAGGGTGTAGCCGCTTTGAATCTTGTTCTTGATCTCGCCGAAAATCTCGCCGATCTTGTATTGGAGAGTGTTCGGGCCGGTGGCCTTGAGCTTGAAACCGTGCAGGTAGGGGAACAGCTTGCGATCCACGAACTCGCGCAGATCGTCGCCGGTCTGCGCTTGGTTGTGGTCGAGCTTGCCGTCTTTGTCCTTGGGCGCGGCCCACGAGGACCAGCGGTAGGGTTCGTCGAGGATGAAGGCATACTTATTCCCCTCCAATTCCGCCTCCATCGCCTTGTCCTGCTCCAGCCCGTCGAGATACTTGAGGAACAGCAACCAGGAGGTCTGTTCGGTGTAGTCGAGTTCGGTCGTGCAACCCGCTTCGTTGCGCAGGTCGTTGTCGATATTCTTGAAGGCTTGTTCAAACATGGGCTGGCGCTTTTTATTTGGTATTGCCAAACTCGTTACTCTATCGGAAAGCCCTTCCCGGACAAAGGCGGATTGTGCCGGCGTCATGCCAGCGCCGGCCTATCGTCCAGCGCCGCTTGCCGTTGCCGTTCGGCGATTTCATCCGGCGTCGCGGTGACCAGTTCCCTCACATCGGCGCCCTTGCCCGACAGCGCCCGCTCGAAGGGCACCGTCGATTCAATCGGGCTATCGAAAGCGCGTTTGGTCACCGCCAGCAACCCGGCGTTGATCGCCGCCCCTTCGGCCAGCAACACCCGCCGCTGGCGCCACATGATCGCGGCCAACTCCGCCACCAAATGCGCTTCGGTGGGGTCGGTCGGTCGGTGTTCCTCGACCAGCGCCACCAACAAGTCGGCAAACTCGCCCGCCTCCTCGTGGGGCAACACCAGCCGCGCCAAAATCCCGTGTTTCAGGGTGTTGAAGCGGGTGATCTAGTAGCTGGCCTTTGGCGGCTCCTCGGCTTCGGTTGCCGGAAAAGGAATCACGGCGGAATCGGCTTCAAGCGCGAGCATGGTCACCTCCTTTCTGAATCAGGTCCGGCTGGCCCGATTCGGCCCTTGCGCCAAGTCCCAGCCGGGCGAGTTCGGCGTTGAATTCCGCCCGGTTCCGCGCCGCGAAAATCGGTTGCAAGGCGACTATCGACACCAGCGGCGGAAGCGGCGGCACGTGGCCCATAGTAGAGTTATCCATGGATCGCGGTACTTCCCCGGCCCGTCGGATAAAATAGCTTCGCGCCTCGGCATCGGCGCGACACCGGTTCAGCACCTCGGTGATGATCGCCGGGTCGGCTTCCTCGATATGCGCCAACCAAGCCCGGATCGCGGCTTCCTCGCCCGCTGTCATGGGCGGAATGGGTTGTGTTTTCCGTGGCTTCGCCGCAACCGCGCCCGTCTCCGTAATTTTCGCTGTCGGGGAAGTTGCTACTGCTATTCCTGCTATTCCTGCTATTCCCGCCAACCTTCCGCCCGCGTCCGTTTTTTCATTTCCGGGATTCGCTACTGCTACTGTTGCTATTTTTGCTATTGTTACCCCGCTCTTCGACTCATCAGTAGCAGGAATAGCAGGAATAGCAGTAGCAACCTTCACCAGTCCGTTTTTTTGGATCAGCGTCGCCAGGGTCATGGCACCCTCCCTGCCAGTAAGGCAGGATTGACCTCGACTATCACGCGCTTCCCATCCTTGGCCAGCCGTAGCCGCGATAACTCATCCAGTTCGGCTAGCGCCGTGTTCAGCGAATCCTTGTCCCGCAGTGAACCGGGACCGTGTTGCAGGATGTGGTTCTTGGGAACCCCGTTCGTTTTCTCCCGTCGGCAATACTCGATCAGCCAGCTATCGAGCCGCGCCGCGTTCGCCAGTTCCGCCGGCAGGGCGAGCTCGCCGAAGAAGCGTCGCGCCTCGCTAAGGTGCCATGCCGCTACCCGGCTGGCGCTCTCGAATGCGCCCAGCTCCACCGCGCCGCCCATGCCCTGTTCAAAAATCTGGAACAGCGCCGCCAGCCGCGCCGCATTGTCGGCGGATTTACTGGCCACGTCGCGCACGTCGTAAAGCTCGCCGCCGCCGCGCAACTCGTTCTCAATCGCATCATGAAACGCGATCCATGCCGCCTTGGCTTCCGGCGTCAGCATCAGCACCGCCGGAGACAGTGCCCCGGCTTCATCCATCGGAACCGGGTCGGCCAGAATCGCGGCGATGCGCTGATGGAAGATGGCCAGAGCAGGCCAGTTCGCGGGCGCTTCGGTGAATGGGCGATAGCCTTGCGTCGATTCCGGCCACGCCACCAGGAATCTCGCCAGAAAGCCGGTGCCTCGCGCCAGCCCGGCGGACCGGTCAAAGAAGCTTTGCAAGGTCACCTCCTGCACTTGCAAGGCTACGGTCAGCCGTGCCCCTCGCACCGTGAAAGATTCGGACGTGCGCCGACCGATGGACAGCGTTCCACCGTCCCACAGGATGTTGAGCAGGGCCAGATTTCGCATAATGCTATCTTTGTTCATGCCATGCGCCCCGAACACCACGCCCGCCTCACTCGAAATGACTCCGGCGGAAGGCCAGTGCTTCGCCAGACTCCACGCCAGGTTTTCCGGGGTCTCATCGCCCAGCAAAAACCTCGGCACGCGCGGCGGTTCCGGCTTCTGGCGCTGAAGCTCGGCAAGATCGGCTCGCAGCTTGTCGGTCATCTTGCCTTTCTTACCCGCATCCTTGATCGCCGACAGCCGCCCGTCGCGTTCCGCCGTCCATGCAGCCAGGTCCGATTCATGGCGTTGCAGTTCTGGCTTGGCGGCTTCGGCTCGCGCCTGCTCGTACTCTCGAATCGCTGTTGTAAAAAACCCGTCGCAGGTCGTTTTCCGCTCGCCGGAATCGGCGATGGTCAACAGGAACAACCCGACCGGACCGGCCAGCTTTTCTGCTCGCTTCACATCGATATGGGCTTGGATCGCCAAGGACAGCGCGGACAGCGCCGATGCCACCACCAGGGGCACAGGCGCTTTCACGAAGCTCTGTACCTCTTCCACCGCCGCTTGGAGGGTATCGGGCAAGGCGTCCAGCGGGTAGGGTTCCGGCTCGATCCTGGCGGTGAGCGGCTGCGGTTTGCGCCAAGGGACTTCACCCGTCCAACCGTGCCGTTTGGCTAGGTCATAGATGCTGGCCACTGTCACTGGCCGGGTTGCCGTGTAATGCGGATCGCTGCCTCGGAATACGCCGGCCGCACCGCCGCCGGCGGTTCGATCCCATTCCACGGCCAGCGCCAGCCCGACCGCTTTATCAATGCCGCTTTCGCTGTGATTCAAGCCCCACCCAATCACATTTGTCGCGGAATGCTTCCCCGAATAGGCGTCCTTTGGAATCGCCCGCAATGCGCCCAGCAGGCGCAATTCATCGTCCGTCAGGGTTGCCTCGTCGAGTGGTTGCGGTTCTGAGCCGTCCTCGTTAGCAAAATTAGCAACACCAACCGTCGCGGTCGCAATGGCCCTCGCTACGGCTTCCGCGCCATCACGAATGCACTGGTCATTGAAGTCGGTTAGGTCAGGATCGCGGTCGCCGCCAAAGTCGGGGATTGCCAGCTTGCCGCCCACCCGCCGCGCCGCCTCAATGGCGTGGGGATCGGGTTCGCCGGTTGCCTTCACCAGATCGGCCAGAATCACCAGCGCCGCCGCCGGGTAGCGTTCGCGCATTGCCTTCGCCACCGCTGGCAGATTGCCCGACGAAAGCGCCGCAATAGAGGGATGTCCGGTCGCCGCCGATGCGGATAGCACGGTCGCCACGCCTTCACCAATCAGCAGAGTAAGGCCGCTGCCGTCGCCATTGGGCGGGCGTTCGGTTGCCCAATACCCGCCTGCCTTGCTACCCCGCCCGGCCAGCGCCGCCTTGCGCTTGTCGCCGTCAATCAGTTCCAGCGTGGATAGGCCGTCGCCTTGCTTGACAGGAACCACCAGCAAGCGCCCCGCCAGCAGTTCGCCGCCCGACTTCGGCGCATAGCCCAAGATCGCCGCCGCCGCGCCCGCGTCAATCTCTCGCAGGGTTGCCACGGGCGAAACCCGTTTGCGTTCCAGATAGGGATGGTCGGCTTTCGCTTCCGTCGCCGCTTGCAGGATCGCCGCCGCCTTTGAAGCTGTAGCAGCGCGTTCGCGGGCTATCTCGGCCTCATCCTTCGCAGCCCGTTCCGCCGCGATGCGCCGCCGCTCGGCAAGCTCTTCCGGGGTCGGCGTCCGGCACCTGCCATCATCGCGCCAGCCGTTCGCCTTCGCCTCGAAGAACAGCGTCCCCAACGTCACCTTGCCGCCCGCCCGGATGCTCTTCCAAACATCCCGCGCATCCTTGCCGTCGAAGGAATCGGCTTGCTGGCTCCAGCTTTCCCACACGTCAAAGCCGGTGTCGCCAAGCTCGGACTTGATCGCCATGCCCATGCGCACCCACCTGTCGCGGTCGCTGGCGTCAAGGAATTGCAGGGCTTCGCGGATGCGTTCCATATCGCCCCTCATTTCCATGCCCCTCTCTGCCATCCGCGCTTTTGCTGGCGGCTCATGCGGCTAGGCTTGCTGGCGATGAATCCGCTATGATCTTGGCTGTTCGGAGTCTTTGGGGTCGCACTGCGCCAGCGGTCGCGGCCTTTGTTGTTTTTGCTCATGGCTTGCCACCTTCAAGCCTTGCGACTTTTCTGGATTTGGGCGGCAATCCATGCCTCTATCTCGGCCTCAATCCAGCCGACAGCCTTTGCGCCGATGGAAACCGGAGCGGGGAAGGTTCCTGTTTTAATTCGCTCGTAAATGGTTGAACGAGCAAGCCCGGTGCGGGCTTCCACCTGCTTGCGTCGAAGGATGGTCAGGCGCGTTAGCGCCTCTCTGAGTTGCGCGGCCATGCTCGTCACTCTGTAGCATTCACCGGAACGTACCGGCATGGCTTCGCACAATATGCAGCAGGGTTTCCGCAGTCACCGCAGTTGCGGATGCCGCCGCCGCAGTTGCGGTAATGAATCAGGTTGCGGACAGGCTTCGTTTTGCCGCTGCAAACTTCTCTTCCAGCGTCCGCTGCGACAGGCCGGGCTTGTGTCTGTGGCGTTCGAGCAGCGTGGCAATGATTGCGGTCTGATTGCCGCATCGCGCCCCGCTCACCAGCAGATCCAGCAATCCGCCGATGATGTTCAGATAGGTTGTTTCGCGGGGTGCAGATTCGTTCGACGCCTTGCGCAGCCTCTGAATATCCGCGCCGACGCGGTCGCGGTCGGTTGCAAGGATGGTTTCAACCCGGTCGGCTACGTCGCGCAGAACCACGACCACCGCATCCTTCGAATCCCGCCGTGCTTTTTCGATCCAGACCTTTAGATCGTCGGCCAAACGGGCCAACCCAAAATAGAGACTGGGTTCGTGAGCCGGGTCATCGTGATAGTCGATCTGCACGGCCACGCTGCGGCGCTGCATGGCGTTCAAGTCATCCCAGCAAAAAGGGAAAAACCGCTCTTCGGCAATCTCCCGTAAATCGCTCGGTAATTCGGCTAACGAGTGGTCCCAATATCCTTCCAGGTTAAGAAACAGCGGGATATATCCGTTACTAGCATGTTCGAATAATCCGCTAGTGTTCTTGGAGGGTTGCATTTTGCGTCCCTTTCGCGCATCGCCCCTGAATCAGAAGCTGCGCCAGTCGGGCAAGGGTTCCCGATTTTCGCCCTTGGGGATCAGCCCCGGGCTAGGCGCGGCCAAACCGTTACGCCGCTTGGTATGCCTTGCCGAAGCGGCCAATGATTACCTTTTGTCCTTCCTCAATCTGGCTATCCACAAAGTCAGCCCACCATTGCAACATTTCCCGCCGCTGGTCGGCATACTGCGCCCGGTTGTAGACGCCCCGGATACCTTTGGTTTCATGGGCTAGGCACTTTTCAATCCAGTCTGAATTGAACCCCGCCTCGTGCAAGTGAGTGCTAGCCGTCCGCCGAAAATCGTGAATCACAAAATCCCGCACATCGAATTCCAGCGCCCGCACGGCGACATTCAGCGTGCTATGGGCTATCGGTTTTTTGAGACTTCCCCGGCTGGGAAATACCCATTCGGAACCGATCGCCAGCCCCTTTAATTCCTCGAACATCGCCACAGCTTGCCGAGACAATGAAACCAGATGCGGCTTGTCTTTCTTCATGCGTTCGCCGGGAATCGCCCATTCCGCCTTGTCGAAGTCGATTTCTTCCCATCGGGCTTCGATCAATTCCGATTTTCGCACCATGCACAAAATCAGCAGGTGCAACGCCAGCTTGTGCGCTCGCTTCATGCTGGATTGGTAGATCGCTCGCAACAACCGCCCGATTTCGTCCGAGGTTAGCGCCACGTCACGGCTTCTGGCGGTCGCAATGAATTTCGCCTCCACTGCCGCCGCCGGGTTGAAAGTCGCCTTCTCCCGCGCAATCGCATAGGCGAACAACCGTTTCATGATATTGCGGGTCTGCAAGGCCATTTGATCGGCCCCCCGCGCCTTGATGCGGTCGGTAATCCCCAGCACATCGGTAACGGTCACTTCGGCAAGCTGCTTTGCGCCAATCGCCGGGATCACATCCTTTTCCAGCACGCGCTTGATATTGCGGGGGCTGCTATTGCCCGGCTCGGCGACTTCGGCATACCAGCGCCACGCGAACGCTTCCACGGTATCAGCGGCCTTGGCTTCGGCTTCCTTGGCCCTCACCTTCTCCACCGCTTGCCAGCACCAGTTTTTGAGGAAGGACTGCGCCATCTCCTTGGCCTCGGGTTTCGCATCGTTTGGGATCGGATCGCCGCGCTTCAAGGCCATCGGCGAAAGGCCGCGCTTCACCAGCGCCGCGCAGTCCTCGCGCCAGGCGCGGGCTTCGGCCAGCGAATACGCCGGGTATTCGCCCAACCTTGCCTTTTCCTGCTTGCCGGCCAGCCGGTAGCGTAGCCCCCAACCTTTCTTACCGTTGGGGGTGACTTCGATGAACAGCCCGCCACCGTCCGACTCGGAGAAGGTTTGCTCCCTCGGCTTGAGCTTCCGCAGTTTGGTATCAGTCAGCGCCATAATTCACCTCCCGCGTTGTTCCCTCAATTGCTAGAAGATCAGGCCAGTCACCCGCATCGGGAACAATCACTGGAAAGCTTTGCCTTGATTTACTTTTTACAGGATCGAACCACCATTTGTTCCCTTGAAAACCTGATTTCATTGCCTGTCTTCACAAGAGTTGGGAACACATATTGTTCCCGATGAAAGCTACTCTCCTTAAATTGGAACAAATTAGGGAACAATTTTAGGCGGATTCAGGCGGAACATGCAAGACGATACTGGAACAAAAAACCCGCTTTTACGATGTGTTGAGGAGATTTTGTGGAAGGTTTCGGACCATGCCGGAAGTCTTGCTATTTTCCGATACAAAAACTGGAAAAAATCCTCGATAGCAAATCATCGGACGTAAATTCCCCGGTAATTTCCGACAGGGCGTTTTGTGCCCCGCGCAACTCCTCCGCTACTAGTTCGCCGGCGCGATAAATTTCTAGTTGATAGACCGCGCGCTCCAATGCTGCCATCGCCTGTTCCAGCGCCTCCAGATGCCGACGACGCGCCATGAACGTCCCCTCCCTGCCGCTGTGATAGCCCATGCAGGATTTCAAATGTTCGCGCAACAAATCCAAGCCCGATTCGGTCTTGGCCGACAGCAGAATTTCCGTTCCCCACTCGCCATTGCGGACCAACGATAGTCGGCCGCTCAAATCGATTTTGTTGTAAAGCACTGTGACCGGCGTATTCGTCGGCAACCTTTCCCGCAGTGCCCTTTCTTCAGCTGTCAGACCCAATTGATCGTCCACTACCATCAAAATCCGGTCGGCGGTTTCGATCTCGGCCCAAGCGCGGCGGATACCCTCCTGTTCCACCAAATCGTCGCTGTCGCGCAAGCCAGCGGTATCGATGACATGCAAAGGCATTCCGTCGATGCTGATGTGCTCCCGCAACACGTCGCGGGTGGTGCCGGGAATGGCGGTGACAATGGCGGCTTCGCGTCCGGCCAGATGATTCAGCAAGCTGGATTTGCCGGCGTTCGGTCGTCCGGCGATCACCACCGTCATACCATCGCGTAGCAATCGCCCTTGTCCAGCGGCAGCTCGCAGGGCGCTCAGCCGCTCCCGCAATTCGTCCAAGCGCGTCGCAACGACACCATCGGCTAGAAAATCGATTTCCTCTTCGGGAAAGTCGATGGCCGCTTCGACATACATCCGCAATTCGATCAACCCTTCGACCAAGCCTTGCACCCGTCGGGAAAATTCGCCTTGCAACGAACGTAGCGCGGCGCGAGCGGCGGCGGCAGTGTCGCTAGCGATCAGATCGGCGATCGCTTCGGCCTGTGCCAAATCGAGCTTGTCGTTGAGAAAGGCACGTTCGGAAAATTCGCCGGGGCGAGCCGGTCGCGCACCGAGTTCCAGCACGCGCGCCAACAGCAAATCTATGATCACCGGCCCGCCGTGGCCTTGCAGTTCCAGCACGTCCTCGCCGGTAAAAGAATGCGGGGCGGGAAAATAGAGGGCAATCCCTTCATCGATGACCTCGCCATCGTTGGAACGGAAGCGGCGCAGGATCGCTTGACGCGGCGTTGGCAACTTTCCGAGCAGAGCCGCAGCGATAGCGGGCACCGCCGGCCCGGACAGTCGGATCACGCCGATGCCGCCCTTTCCGGGTGGCGTGGCGACGGCGGCGATAGTATCCATTGCCACGCTAACGGGTTGACGATGCCGTGTGGCGGCAATGTGGACTCCGGCGGTCGAACACGACCATCTCTTTACGTGAACCGCGCATAAACCCCCGCATTCCGCTCCGGATAGCTTTCGTACACAGGCTCGAACACCGCCGAACATTTGCCGGGCAACGCGAGCAGAGTGTCGAAACGCGCTTCGGGGTTAAGGTAGAGGATACCTTCGGCGTGGTAGGCAGCAGGCTCATCGACCCGGCTGCCGCGCCGAGAGCTGGCGCCAGCAGCTTCGAGTTTGGCGCGTTGGGCGGCAAAGCGCACTTCGGCAAAGCGCAGGAAGATGAGGCCCAGGATGGGACCGGAGTATTCCTGCGCCTTGAGTCCGGAGTTGGCGCGGAACTGGTCAGCGGCGTCCCACAGGCGCTTTTCGAGCGTTGCGGAAGCGGTGTCCTTCTCGGAAGGGGCGATCCAATGCATGGTCGGCGGCGGCCCCGCGATGCGCGGGTCGGACAGATTCTCGGTTCATTCGTGGTGCGGACTCCACCGGCCAACGCTTTCCCGGCAACCTGCCACGCTGATCGGGCTCCGGCGTCCTTGCCGGAACGGAGGCCGCTGGCTACTTCTTCTTGCGCTTGTTCGGCGCCGTTTGCTCGGCCAGCGATTTCTTGGCTAAATCGACCAGCTTGCCGACTTGCTTGCCGACCTGCGCGGCGACCTTACTGCCGCCCTTGTCGGCGTTGCCCTTGCCCGAATCGGCACCCGACTCCACCCGTTTGGTGATAACCCACTGCTGGGCAATGGACAGCATGTTGTTCACCACCCAATACAGCACCAGACCGGCGGGGAACCACAAGAACATGAAGGTAAACACGACCGGCAATGCCATCATGACCTTGGCCTGCACCGGATCGGGTGGCGCCGGGCTGAGTTTCTGCTGGACGAACATGGTCACGCCCATGATCAGCGGTAAGACGTAGTACGGATCGGGAATTGCCATATCCTTGATCCACAACATGAACGGTGCCTGCCGCAATTGCACGCTTTCCACCAGTACCCAGTACAGAGCGATGAACACCGGAATCTGCACCACAATCGGCAAGCACCCACCCAGCGGGTTGACCTTTTCCTTCTTGTACAGGCCCATCATTTCCTGATTCATCTTCTGCTTGTCGTCGCCGTACAACTCCTTGAGCCGGCTCAACTCCGGCGCCAGCCGGCGCATGTTGGCCATCGAGCGGTAGCTGGTCTCCGACAGCTTGTAGAACGCCAGCTTAATCAGGATGGTGAGGAAAATGATCGCCCAGCCCCAGTTACCGAGGATCGCGTGAATGGCCTTCAGCAGCCAAAACAACGGCTCGGCGATGATGGTCAACATACCGTAATCCACGGTCAGGTGCAGGTTCGGGGCAACGTCCTCCAGCACGTTCGGCAGCTTCGGCCCCACGTACAGACGGGTGCGAAAATCGCCGGTGGCACCCGCCGGAACGGTCTGCACCTCACCGCGCATCCCCAGCACATAGCGATTACCGCCGACCACTTTGGTGTAAAAATCGTCGGTCTCGCCGGCATTGGGCACCCATGCTCCCAAAAAGTAATGTTGAATCATAGCGATCCAGCCACCTTTGACCGGCTGGTTCAACTCCTTTTTGGCGATCTCGTCGAAGGGAATCTTTTGGTAGCGCTGCTCGGGCGTGGAAATCACCGCGCCGGTGTACGTCACCACACCACCGCCGAAATAGCTGTTGGATTTGATCGGCGGCGTCCGCTGGAATTGTCGGTACTGGCCGCCCCGCCAATCACCCGCGCCACCGTTCTCCACCCGCTGGTTGAGTTCCACTAGGAAATTGCCGCGTCGGAAGGTGTAACTCTTGACCACCTTGACGCCGGAGGGATCCGACCAGTGCAATCGCACTTCCAGCGTGTCCTGACCGTCCGCTAACCGGTATTCGGTCTGCTCAGGTGAAAACTGGGCGTAATGGTTGGGCGCGGGACCCTCGTTCAGCGCCACCAGTCCCGACTGAGCGATAAAGATTTCCGCGCCGTCATCCTTCAGCAACTGGAAGGGCTGGCCGGGTTGCTGGATCGATTCCGGATACGTGCGCAGGCCGACCCGCCGCAAATCGCCGCCGACGGTATCGATCTCCGCTTCGAACAGGTCGGTCTCCACATGCACGCGCTGACCGCCGCCGAGTGCTTGTGGACCGGTGCCCGCGGTCAATGGCGCGGTGGGTACATCCCGACCGGGAACGGACGGCAGGGCACCGGCTGGATGGGCGGCATCCACCGGCGCAGTGGCGACCAGCGGCGCCGGCGGCGGATGTTTTTTAGCCTGGAATTCGATCCAGTTCTGCCACAAGAGGAACAGGACGAACATCAAGGCCGCGAAGAGAATCAAACGTTGGTTTTCCATCAACGGTCCTTCGGGGAGGGTTCGGGAACAGGGTCGAAGCCGCCCGGATGCCAGGGATGACAGCGCAGCACGCGTCGGATCGCTAACCAAACGCCGCGTATGACGCCATAACGCTCCACGGCCTCTCGGGCGTATTGGGAGCAGCTCGGATAAAAGCGGCAATGGTTGCCCAACAGCGGGCTGAAAAACAACTGATAAACGCGGATGAGCGCGATCAGGACGGCGCGCATGACCGTGCCAATCGCCGCCAATGCCGCTCCAGCGAGGTGAACAGGGCAGGGTTGTCCCGAGTGGCCACGCCGATGCGACCCATCACTACGCAGTCTAAACCACCAAGTTCTCCCTGGTGGTGTCGGAAGCTTTCGCGCACGATCCGCTTGAGGCGGTTGCGCGCCACGGCGGATTTAGCGACCTTGCGGGAAATGGCCAACCCCAAGCGGGGATAAGCCAGATCGTTGGGTCGAGTCAACACGGTAAAGCAGGGATCGCTGGATTTGACTGGCTGGGCGAAAACAGCGGCGAAAGCGTTCCGACCAGTCAGCCGGACGCGACGCGGAAAGCTCGCGTCGCCGACCAAGGCGTTCAGGGTGTCAAACGGGCGCGGCCCTTGGCGCGGCGCGCTTTCAGCACGAGGCGGCCACCACGGGTAGCCATGCGAGCGCGAAAGCCGTGAGTGCGCTTACGGTGAATGATGCTGGGCTGGAAAGTTCGCTTCATGGCGATTCCTTAAGAACGGTGCGGAACGAAACGGGTTTGCGATTTTCGCTGAAAATATCAAAATTACTGATTAGGGGACACTTTTGTCAAGTGGCAAGATGCATCCCAAGCACAACCCCGCCGGTGGATAACCGCCCCAGAAGCCACTACACTGAACCGCCTCTTAAGGTACTACAAGGGGAATCGCTTGTGGACCACACGCTGTGGAAAGCTTGTCTGGCATGCCTGGAAGGGGAACTGACCGAACAGCAACTGAGTACCTGGATCCGACCGCTACATGGCCAGTCGGAAGGCGATACGCTACGCTTGCTCGCGCCTAACCGCTTTGTCCTCGACTGGGTGAAAAAGCATCATTTGGCGCAAATCCAAGCTGTTTTGGAACGCCTGCGGCCGGAGCAAACGATCCAGGTGCTACTGGAGATCGGCAGCGGCATACCCCACGATGCCCCACCGGCCAATCAGGCTCCAGAACCACAACCCGCCGCTGCTGAACCGGTACCTTCGCCGGTCCTCGACGGCGAGGAACTGCTGAAAAGCGGCGTTCTCAATCCCGATTTCACTTTTACCACCTTTGTTGAGGGCAACTCCAACCAGATCGCGCGAGCCGCTTGCCTGCAAGTGACCAAAAATCCCGGTAAAGCCTATAACCCGCTGTTCATCTATGGCGGTACCGGCCTGGGCAAAACTCATCTGATCCATGCGGTTGGCAACATGCTGCGCGAACGGGATACGAACGCCCAGGTCGTCTTCCAGAATTGTGAGCATTTCGTGGCCGACATGGTGCGCTCCCTGCAACACAACGCCATGAATGAATTCAAGCGTCGCTATCGATCGCTGGATGCTCTGCTGATCGACGACGTGCAATTTCTAGCAGGCAAAGAGCGATCGCAAGAGGAGTTTTTCTACACCTTTAACAGCCTGTTGGAAGGTCGCCAGCAGGTCATCCTGACCTGTGATCGCTATCCCAAGGAAGTGGCAGGGCTGGAGGATCGGCTCAAATCGCGCTTTGGCTCTGGGCTGACCGTGGCCATCGAGCCGCCGGAGCTGGAAACCCGCGTCGCGATTCTCAAGAGCAAAGTCGAGCAAGCCCGGCTTTCCCTGCCCGACGAAGTCGCTTTCTTCATCGCGCAACGCATCCGCTCCAACGTCCGCGAACTGGAAGGCGCGCTGCGACGGGTTTACGCCAACGCTCAATTCACCGGTAAGCCGGTCACCCTCAGCTTCGCTAAAGAGGTTCTGAGCGACCTGCTGACGCTGCAAGACAAGCAGGTCACCATCGAGAACATTCAGAAAACCGTGGCGGGCTACTACAAGATCCCGGTTAGCGACTTGCTGTCCAACAGCCGGCTGCGCACCTTATCGCGCCCCCGGCAAATGGCGATGACGCTCACCAAGGAACTGACCGATCTGAGTCTGCCGGACATCGGCGAGGCGTTCGGCGGGCGTGATCACACCACCGTGCTGCACGCCTGCCGGAAAATCCGGGAGCTCCAGCGCCGCGACCCCCAAATTCGCGATGATTACGCTAATTTGTTCGGAACGCTGACGAACTAGCAAAAGCCCTGTGGATAAGTCCTGTGGATAAGTGGAATAACTTTTTACCGGTCTTTTTACAAAAGATCATCATGAAAAATTTTTAATAAATATGATTAAAAATCAATTTAATAAGAAATTAAAATTATCGAATAAGCCATTGTATGGCATAACAACGATTTCATCCCGATAATTTTGCAAAAATACCCTGTGGATAACTCTGTGGATAACTTGGCCATTTCTGTGGATAACTCGGCCAAACCTGTGGATAACTCTGTGGATAACTTTTGACCCTAAAAAAGTTATCCACAGGAAAACCGACTTATCCACATTTTATCCACAGACTTATCCACAGGAAAAAATCGTGCAACAATTTGATTGTATTGAATTAAAAAAAGTTATCCACAGAAAATCGCCTTCTCAATAACAATAATCTTTTATATATATAAAAGAAGTAATTTATTGTTTGAAGGCGTGCGAAAACCAGGCATTACTGAGCGGTAAAATTTTTAAATCCATGCACTTTAGTCGGAATTTAATCCCCCCTGATCGGTCGAGGGGTTGCGAACACCTGTGGGAGAACCCATGAAACTGGAAGCCAAGCGCGAGCATCTCCTCAAACCGCTCCAGCACGTCATCGGTGCCGTCGAGCGCCGGCAAACATTACCGATCCTGGCCAACGTGCTGCTGACCGCCAACGAACGGGAGTTGACGCTGACCGCTACCGATCTGGAAGTGGAATTATCGGTCCGGCTCGAATTACCCGTGGACGTGCCGGGCGAGATCACGCTCCCCGCGCGCAAGCTGCACGATATTCTGCGCGCCTTACCGGAGGACAGTACCGTGGCCCTGAGCGTTGAGGGCGACCGGGCGACCGTGCGCTGCGGCCGCAGCCGCTTCGCCCTGGTCACGCTGCCGGCCGCCGATTTTCCTACTCTGGAGGATTTGCCTTTCAGCCAGGACATCCGCCTGGCCCAAGGAACGCTTCGCGATCTGATCGAGCGCACTCACTTCGCCATGGCCCAGCAGGATGTGCGCTACTACCTGAACGGCCTGATGCTGGAAGTGAGTCCCGGTACCTTGCGGGTGGTCGCCACCGATGGCCACCGGTTGGCATTCCAGGAGTTGCGGACCGACGTTGAGGCTGCGGAAACGCGCCAGGTCATCGTCCCGCGTAAGGGCGTGTTGGAACTGTTGCGGTTGCTGGCCGACAGCGAGGCCGAGGCCACACTCGGACTGGGCGCTAACCACATCCGGTTGACGATGGGCGATATCCGTTTTACTTCCAAGCTGATCGACGGCAAGTTTCCCGATTACCAGCGTGTCATCCCGCGTGACCCGGACCGGATCGTGATCGCTGACCGCATGGTATTGCGCAACGCTCTAGCGCGCGCCGGCATCGTGCTCGACGACAAGACCCAGGGCATTCGTCTGCAACTGGAGGACTGGACCTTGCGAGCCCAGGCGCAGAACTCCGATCAGGAAGAGGCCGAGGAAGAAATCGAAATCAACTACAGTGGCGGCCCGATGGAGATCGGTTTCAACGTCGCCTACCTACTCGATGCGCTAGGCGCGCTGGGTGGTGAACTCGCCAAGTTGTCCTTCACCGATGCCACCAGCAGTTGCCTGATCGAGGAAAGCGAGGGTGGCGGCGGCAAGCACGTCATCATGCCGATGCGGCTCTGAGTCCGCGTTCGGATGCGGGTTGTCTCGCTCGACATCGTCGGTTTTCGCAATCTACGGCGGGTCAGCTTGGCGTGTGCGCCCAGCCTGAACCTCCTGATCGGCCCCAACGCCTCCGGCAAAACCAGTTTGCTGGAGGCGCTGTATTTTCTGGGGCGTGGTCGCTCGTTCCGCACCCGCCAGCCGCGTGAATTGATCGAGACCGATGCGTCGGTATTTCGGGTGGTAGCGGCGATGGCGGATAGTGCCGGTCGGCGAGTGCCGGTCGGCATCGAGCGGGGTCCCCGTGAATTGACGGCTCGCGTCGATGGCGCACCGACCCGCTCGCTGGCGGAATTGGCTCGGCAGGTGCCGGTGCTGCTGCTCAATCCCGACAGCCACCGCTTACTGGAAGACGGGCCGCAACTGCGTCGCCGTTTCATGGATTGGGGTCTATTTCACACCGAGCCGGGTTTTCTCGATGCCTGGCGGCGTTACAGCGTAGCGTTGCGCCACCGTAACGCCGCGTTACGCACCGGTGGCACCGACCGGTTGGTGGATGCCTGGGACGGCGAATTGGCAGCGGTTGCGGCCATCATCGACCGATTGCGCCAATCCTTTTGCAAGGCGCTTGAAAACGCCCTGGAGCCGCTCGCGGCAGCGACCCTGGGTGAGGTATCGGTCCGGGTGGATTATCGCCGTGGCTGGCCGCTAGAGCCGTCTGAACGCGACTTTGCGACCTGGTTGCATACCGGGCGCGCTGGGGACCGCCAACAAGCCCATACCCGGCTGGGACCGCATCGGGCTGATTTCAGCGTCCGGGTCGCTGGACGACCGTCGGTCGAGAACCTGTCGCGTGGCCAGCAGAAGTTGCTGGTGATCGCGCTGGTGCTGGCGCAGGCGGAATTGTATCGGCTTCGGCTCGGCGACGCCTGCATTCTGCTGATCGACGATTTACCGGCGGAACTCGATGCCGGTAACCGGGCACGGGTGATACGGGCGCTGGCGGCGCTCGACAGCCAGCTGTTCGTAACCGCCATCGAACCGGGGTTGCTGGAGGATACTGCTTGGCCCCAAGCGCGGGCATTCCGGCTCGCAAGCGGGGAAGTCAGCGAACTGATATAATCCGCCCCCCGTCGCGGCTTTGGGAAGTGAATTTTTTATGAACGATTCGACCTACACCTCGTCGAGCATCACGGTCCTGGAAGGACTGGACGCGGTCCGCAAGCGGCCGGGCATGTACATCGGCGATACCGATGACGGCACCGGCCTACACCACATGGTGTTCGAGGTCGTGGACAACTCCATCGACGAGGCGCTGGCCGGCTACTGCACCGAAATCAGCGTCACGATCCACCCCGATCAGTCCGTGACGGTGACGGACAACGGGCGCGGTATTCCCACCGACGAGCATTCCAAGGGCCGCTCCGCCGCCGAGGTCATCATGACCGTGCTGCATGCCGGCGGTAAATTCGACGACCGTTCCTACAAGGTATCTGGCGGCCTGCACGGGGTCGGTGTATCGGTGGTGAACGCCTTGTCCGAGTCCCTGCGGCTGACCATCCGCCGCGATGGCAAGCTTCACCAGCAGGACTACCGGCTCGGCGATCCGCAAGCGCCCTTGCGGGTGATCGGCGAAGCCGAGGAGACCGGCACCGAAATCCGCTTCAAGCCCAGTGCTACGATTTTCAGCAACATCGATTTCCATTACGACGTACTGGCCAAGCGCTTGCGCGAGCTATCGTTTCTCAACTCCGGCGTTTGCATCCGCCTGCGCGACGAGCGCAGCGGCAAGGAGGACGTGTTTGAGTATCAGGGCGGCATCAAGGCGTTCGTCGAGCATCTGAACCGCAACAAGACCCCGCTGCACGACAGCGTGTTTTACCTGAACACTGTCCGCGACGAGATCCAGGTCGAACTGGCGATGCAGTGGAACGATTCCTACCAGGAAAACGTGTTCTGTTTTACCAACAACATCCCGCAACGCGACGGCGGCGCCCATCTGGCCGGCCTGCGCGGCGCCCTGACCCGCACCCTGAACCAGTACATGGAGGGGGAAGGGATTCTCAAGAAGGCCAAGGTCGAAACCAGCGGCGACGACGCGCGAGAAGGTTTGACCGCCGTGCTGTCGGTGAAGCTGCACGATCCGAAATTTTCGTCGCAGACCAAGGATAAGCTGGTGTCGTCCGAGGTCAAGCCGGCGGTCGAATCGGTGGTAGCGGAGAAGTTGCAGGAATTCTTGTTGGAAAATCCCAACGAGGCCAGGGCGATCACCGGCAAGATCGTCGAAGCTGCCCGTGCCCGCGAGGCCGCGCGCCGCGCCCGCGAGATGACTCGCCGCAAGGGGGCATTGGATATTGCTGGTCTGCCCGGCAAGCTGGCCGACTGTCAGGAGAAGGATCCGGCGCTATCGGAACTGTTTCTGGTGGAGGGCGATTCGGCGGGTGGTTCGGCCAAGCAGGGCCGCGATCGGCGCTTTCAGGCGATTCTGCCATTGAAAGGCAAAATCCTGAACGTGGAAAAAGCCCGCTTTGACAAGATGCTGGCCTCGGCGGAGGTGGGCACGCTCATCACCGCCTTGGGTTGTGGTATCGGTCGGGAGGAATTCAATCCTGACCGGCTGCGTTATTTTCGTGTCATCGTCATGACCGACGCGGATGTCGACGGTTCGCATATCCGTACGTTGCTGCTGACGTTTTTCTACCGGCAGATGCCGGAATTGATCGAGCGCGGTCATATCTACATTGCCCAGCCACCGCTGTACAAGGTCAAGAAGGGCAAGCAAGAGCAATACGTCAAGGACGATGCGGAGCTGTCCGAGAGCTTGTTGCAAGCCGCGTTGGAGGGTGCGGTGCTGATTCCCAAGGGCAATGCTGAACCATTGTCCGGTAAGGGATTGGAAGATCTGGCGCGCAACCACATGGCGGCGGTGGCGGTAATCGAGCGCTTGTCCCGCCGGTACGACAGCATGTTACTCGAACAACTGATCTACCTGCCGCTGTTGGAGAGTGATCGGTTGCGCGATGGCGTCTGGTTAGGCGAGTGGGCTGAAACCTTGGTAGAACGCTTGAATACCAGCGTGGACGGGCGTTCCGTCTATCGGGTCGTCGTCGAACCGCAGGCCGACGGCGAGAGCCACGGCATGACCGTGACGCGTCGCACTCATGGTTTGGAGCGGCATTTTCGGTTGGGTGCCGAGTTTTTCGGGTCGGCCGAGTATGCCAGTCTGAGCCGGTTTGGAGTCCGGCTGGCGGACTTGTTCGACGGTGGCGCGGAAGTGCGACGCAATGAGCGGGTGCGTCCGGTGCGGGATTTTCGCGAGGTGATGGAGTGGTTGCTGGAGGAGGCAAAGCGCGGCCAACATATCCAGCGTTACAAGGGTTTGGGCGAGATGAATCCGGAACAACTGTGGGAGACCACCATGAATCCCGCGACCCGCCGTCTACTCCAAGTCCGCATCGAGGATGCCATTGCGGCCGACGAAATTTTTACGACCCTGATGGGTGATCAGGTCGAGCCCCGGCGGGATTTCATCGAGCAAAACGCTTTGGATGTGCTCAATTTGGATGTTTGATGTGATGTCGGACGCGTGATAAGCAGCCAATAAAAGTCAATAAAATCAGATTATTGTTTTTGTTATCAGCAGATTTTTGTAGATAGACGGAAACTATATAATCACTTGTAGTGCGGACGCTTCACGCCCGCCCAACGGGGCGGCGGATAAGCATCCGCATGGTTGCTTGGCGCTCCGCGCCACACAACCACGCGGATCAAGCCGACTCCAGGCGAAAAAGCCTGCGGCTTTCTCGCCTTGCGCGGCTTATCCGCCGCCCCGTTAGGCGTAGAGTCTACTCAACATTCTGAATCACTGTTATTGCTTTAGCTGAAAGCTAAGGGGGAACTTATGAAGTCTATGCTGTTTTTAGTAGTGATACTACTTACCGTTTCTCAGATTAGCATTGCGCAGATTGGTTTTGGTGGCGGCGACTGGCTTGGACACGACTCTAACAAGAGAGAAATCCGCGATGAACTGCAGTCGAATAACTGGTTTGTAGTATATGGTAAGCCAGTTGAAGAAGGAGATATGGGCGTAATGGCAGCATGTACTTACTTTGGCTGTCTTTCAAATTACTTTGAGTATTATCTCGATGATACTATCAACCGTATTGAACGGCAAATGCCGGGGTTAACCCATGATATATTAGTACAGCTTATTGAGAATTGCTTTAAGTATAAGGGTCAGATATTTAGCCATCTTACCCTCCAAATGCAGGCTGGTATTGCAACGTACCGCCGATGGAAAAGGGTTGTTTATAATGAACCTCGAACTTATGAATGTAAACAACCCCTTCCCTTTGGAGGATGGACTTGGAGTGTATGCACAACTACAGAGGAAGTAGAGAAGGAAATTTCGTTGCCAAATCACCACCAACCTTACCTTCGCTTCAGGTTTTTCTGAGAGAGTAATTTCTATGAAAATTAAAAACATGCTTCAATTTAGTCTACTACTTACTGTTATCATTCTGGTTCAAGGTGCTTTTGGGTAACAGGTCGTATGGACCCGACAACCAGTTTTTCTTGAGGGTAGTGGTGTAACTGATTGTGGAGAGGATCGGGTGGAACGGGAGGCTTGGGCTGAGTGCAAAAACTTGGCGAACAGAGAAAACTCTTCGACTAGGCGGGTTGCAGCTATTAAAGTACGTTATGAGAACTACAATCCACAGTATGAGAGAAATCCCTTTACAGGTGTACGTAGTTGTTCGTTCCGCGCTTCTGCGTATTGTCAATTTGAGATTTCAGAACTTAGGCCAAACGTACCGCCTCCCTCCCAACCTCAACCTATGAAGTGTGTTACTTATTACAGCGCCGTCTGTGGATTCTCGCAAGTTTTCTATCCTCCTGGTTCCCCTTGTACCTGCCCCGATGGTATTACTCCTGGTCGGTTAGCCCCCCCGTAGCCGCGTAGGTTAGGTTGCCGTCTTTTTGGCAACCTAACATTTAATCAACCGGCCTAACTGGCTGCTGCACCGGAGACCGCGCCATTATCTGTTGTGGGTGGTTTGAAGGACAGCAAGGCGCGGCCCCGGTGAGCAAATACGTTGTCGCGGACGCTTCGCGCCCGCGACAACGGGGCGGCGGATAAGCATCCGCATGGTTGCTTGGCGCTTCGCGCCGCACAACCACGCGGATCAAGCCGACTCCAGGCGAAAAAGCCTGCGGCTTTCTCGCCTTGCGCGGCTTATCCACCGCCCCGTTAGGCACACTAGGAGAAATCGTTGTAATGCCTACAATTCCGATGTTCTATGGAATCCTTATTCGAATGTTTTTCTATGACACGGATAAGCACAACGTGCCGCATATTCATGCTGAATATCAAGGGCAAGTAGCCGTTTACTCGATTCTCGATGGAGCCGTCTTGGCTGGTGGACTTCCAACGAAAAAACACAAGTTAGTTGTTGCATGGATTGAAATACACCAAGATGATTTGCTAGCTGATTGGCAATTAGCTGTCAACGGCAAAAAACTATTCCCAATTCGAGGGCTTGATCAATGAATATCTCTGAGATAACCGCTAAAGATAATTACACGCTGTATATCAAGACCGAAGATGGAAAAACTGGTTTATTCGATGTAAAGCCTTATCTTGAATCCGAAGCTTTCGCTCCATTGAAAGATAAAGCTGAGTTTGAACGAATTTATAACGGCAACTACTTTATTGAGTGGGATTGCGGTGCAGACCTTTCCGCAGACACTATTCAATCACATTGGGTAATCATGCATACTGATCACGCCCAACAAAACGTTCCAGCGGACTCCGCTAACACTCCGCCGCTGAGCTAATCGTTAGGCGACTCCGACAATCCGCCTCAGGAATCAAGAGGGCCGATGAACAGCACGCCGATACATGCAACCGACGAAATCATCATTCCTCATCCCGCAACCAAAGTGTGGCCGGTGTTGGTTGACTTTGCGGGGTATCCTCGATGGTGGCCGAAATCTCTCGGAATACGTCTCCTCTCCGGTAGTGCGGGACTCCTTGGTACGGAAGTGGAACTACGCCCACGCGGTGGGCGACCTTTTCGATGTCGGGTCGAGAGGGTGGATGTGCCGAAGTGCATTCAATTGCGATACTTTGGCGGGTTTATCGATGGCGTCGGCGAATGGCGGCTGGAACCATTGGGGCAAGAAACTCGTGTGGTCTACAGGCTTGAAGTCGAGGTGCGCGGCTGGTTGGTTGTGCTACTTGGCAAGGTGCTTAATCTTGCTCGAATACACTCTCGGTTCATGCAATCCGTCCTACATAACCTCGACGATGTGCTGGATCGGACAGAGCAACCCGCGAAAAGGAGTCAGTAGCATCGCCTAACTCATCATTCCACCGAGCTGCCTAACGGCAGGCGGTGAATTTGAACGTTGGGCAGGAGAACACTGAATGAAATTAATTCCGCTTTCTGAACTGGGGCAACCCACAGAGCCAATCTCTGATTTACCAAAAGAAGCCATCGATGTGGGCGCCGCCTACGTCAGCCTGTATCAATCCGTCGGTTATCAATCCCCATGGTTAGGATATCTGGCTCTGGTGGACGGCGCGTGTGTAGGAAGTTGTGGCTTCAAAGCCCCGCCAAAGGATAACCGCGTGGAAATCGCTTACTTCACTTTTTCGGCATTCGAAGGAAAGGGCATGGCAACCCGGATGGCCGAAGCCCTTTTATCAATGTCGAGCCGTGCGGCCCCTCAAGTGGTTGTCGCCGCTCAGACACTGCCCAAAGAAAGCCCTTCGACCACCATTCTTAAAAAACTAGGCTTCAAACATGTAGCCACATTGCAACACCCCGAAGACGGCGAAGTCTGGGAGTGGCAGCTTGCCCAACAAGACGGTACAGCCGATGCGGCCACGAAGCGGCCGCGCGGATGACCTTGTCGTTGTCGCGGACGCTTCGTGCTCGCGACAACGGGGCGGCGGATCAGCATCCGCATGGCCGCTTGGCGCTCCGCCCCGTTAGACCGCTGACGAAGGCCACTGTCACACTTCGTCGGTAACATGAGGCCTCAGTACTTTAACCGAAGTGCTCCCTTTGGAGGATTCATGCGAAGTGTCGTGCTTGCCCTCGCCTTCCTAATTTACTCGTCGCTCCACGCGGCTCCGCCATCGCCGACGTGCACCGAAGAGGCACAGACATATGACTCGAAAGTTGTGCTTTGCGCGATTCCCCAACTTACCGAGACTCGAAGCTACAGGTTCATCGCCAGGTTCTCCGGCGGCCATGACGACACCCGCGCGAGCATTCAGACGAGCCTAGATGGAAGGCCTCTGACCTGCGAAGACGGAAGCAAGACGGAGTCATTTGCCGAAGACGGCGACATCAGCCTGAACTGCCGATTCGTACTCTCGGGCGCGCCAGGAACCCATCCTTCTCTTCGAGTCACGGTCCGTTGGAGCCACGCTGAGTACACGAACTTCGAACTCGAAGGTCTTTAGAGAAGCACTGCGCAGCGGGCAATCGCCAACTGCGGCCTAACACCCTCGCTTGAGCCGGGCCCAACGGCGTGGCGCCAGGCTGTTGGGTCCGGCTCAGCTCGAACGTTACGCGTATGAAACGATCAGTAGTGGTACCGAAGTTGAGCGATAAAAACGGGGTCGTTATCGGTTCGATAAACGATGCGATGCTCGCTGTTAATTCGCCGTGACCAATAGCCCGAAAGAGCATGTTTCAATGGCTCTGGTTTGCCTACTCCTGCAAATGGAGATCGTTGTATGTCCGAAATCAGCTGGTTGATTCGCTGCGTTTGCTTGTCGGTCTTTTGCCAGTACAAGTAATCGTCCCATGCGTTCTCCGAGAAGATCAGCTTCATTCGGCCAATGCTCGCTCGATTCCATCGCCCGCATCAAGCTCGTTTACCGAGTCCAACAGGCGGCGGGCATTCTTCGGGTTACGGAGGAGGTACGAGGTTTCCTCAAGCGCTTGGTAATCCTCAAGCGAAAGCATCACCACGGAACGATCATTCTTCTTGGTAATGATCACCGGTTCGTGGTTTTCACAAACAGCATCAATGGTTTGCGCCAATGTGGCCCGTGCTTTTGAGTAGGTGATAGCGTCCATAGGGGTGGCCCCAGTTGATATGTACAGAAAATTGTACAATACGGTGGTCGCGCATAACTAAGGCGGTCAAGCCGCTCGCAGGTTCGCTTGGACGCTCAGCTGGGCATGGTGCGGATGCTTCGCAGTACATTGCCAAACGACACTGAAGCTGAGTATTTCTTTGTTTCGCCGCCGATACCCGGTGGTGAACGCCTCTCACCGATTCCATCTTGGGAACAGATGTATCTGGAAACCCAAACGACCGGCGTCGAGTTCGACGAGTTTTGATATGAGAGCGTCGCGGAGGGCGTTGCCTATTTCTTTGTTTGCCGGTCGGCGGCCAAGGCTAGTCGCAACAGACCAAAAGTCAAATAAACAACCTCGCAGCAAGCTGCGGGGAATGGACCCGTAGAGATTCAAGTATGTAAAAAATAACGGATGTTTACCTAAGACCTTTTCGCCTCGTTTGCTTGATGTGAATCTTCCGACATAGTCATTTGCCAACCAGCCAGAAAATCGCCTTTTGATACCAGAAATCCATCCACCCACGAAAAAGCCCCGCTAAGCGGGGCTTTTTCTTTCGGACCGGACGATTTTCGGGCAGTCCTTACATCATGTCACCCATGCCGCCCATGCCGCCCATACCGCCCATGCCGCCGCCCATACCGCCGCCCATACCGCCCGCATCCTTCTTAGGCAGTTCGGCGACCATGGCCTCGGTGGTGATCAGTAGCGCGGCCACGGAAGCGGCGTTCTGCAAAGCGAAGCGGGTGACCTTGGTCGGGTCCAAAACACCCATTTCGACCATGTCGCCGAACTCGTTGGTCGCGGCGTTGTAACCGTAGTTGCCAGTGTTCTCAAGGACTTTGTTCAGGATCACCGACGGCTCTTCGCCAGCGTTGGCAACGATTTCGCGCAGCGGCGCTTCCATGGCACGCAGAGCGATCGCGATGCCGTGGTTTTGGTCTTCGTTGGCGCCCTTCAAGCTCTTGATGGCTTGCAGCGCGCGAATCAGCGCCACGCCACCGCCGGCCACCACGCCTTCCTCGACCGCCGCACGGGTCGCGTGCAGAGCGTCTTCCACTCGCGCCTTTTTCTCCTTCATCTCGATTTCGGTCGCCGCTCCCACTTTGATGACCGCTACGCCGCCAGCCAATTTGGCAACGCGCTCCTGTAACTTCTCCTTGTCGTAGTCCGAAGTGGCTTCCTCGATCTGGCGACGAATCTGTTCGACCCGGCCCTTGATCTCGTCGGCCTTGCCGGCACCATCGATGATGGTGGTGTTCTCCTTGGCAACCACGATCTTGCGGGCGGTACCCAGATCGGCCAGCGTGGTTTTCTCCAGACTCAGGCCGACTTCGTCGGAAATGACCTGGCCGCCGGTCAGGATGGCGATATCCTGCAGCATGGCCTTGCGCCGGTCGCCGAAGCCCGGCGCCTTGACGGCCGCGACCTTGACGATGCCGCGAATGGTGTTGACCACCAGAGTCGCCAGCGCCTCGCCTTCGACATCCTCGGCCACGATCAGCAGCGGCTTGCTGGCCTTGGCGACGCCTTCCAGCACGGGCAGCAGGTCGCGGACGTTGGAAATCTTCTTGTCGTACAGCAGGATGTACGGAGATTCCAGCTCCGCGCTCATGCTCTGCTGGTTGTTGATGAAGTAAGGCGAAATGTAGCCACGGTCGAACTGCATGCCTTCCACGACATCCAGTTCATTCTCCAGTCCCTTGCCTTCCTCGACGGTGATCACGCCTTCCTTGCCCACCTTCTTCATCGCGTCGGCGATAATCCGGCCGATGGCCTCATCCGCATTGGCGGAAATCGTGCCGACCTGCGCAATCGCTTTGTCGTCGGTGCAAGGGGTGGACTGTTTCCTGAGTTCTTCGATGGTGGCAGCAACCGCTTTGTCGATGCCGCGCTTGAGGTCCATCGGATTCATACCGGCGGCAATGGCCTTCATGCCCTCACGGACAACGGCCTGAGCCAGCACGGTGGCGGTGGTGGTGCCGTCGCCGGCCACATCGGAGGTTTTGGACGCGACTTCCTTAACCATCTGCGCGCCCATGTTCTCGAATTTGTCTTCTAGCTCAATTTCCTTGGCGACAGATACGCCGTCCTTGGTCACGGTGGGCGCGCCGAATGCCTTGTCCAACAGGACGTTGCGACCGCGCGGACCTAGGGTCACTTTGACGGCATTGGCTAGAATATTGATGCCGCGCACCATGCGCGAACGGGCATCATCGGCAAACTTGACTTCTTTTGCAGCCATGGGGGAATTCCTCTAAAAATTCGGTAATCGCTGGGGAAAGGAGGGAAGCGATGGGCGCGTTTACTTTTCGATGATGGCCATGATCTCGTCTTCGCGCATGATGATCAGCTCTTCGCCGTCCACCTTGACTTCGCTGCCCGAATATTTACCGAACAGAATATGATCGCCGGCTTTGACATCCAGGGGGCGCACGTCGCCATTATCCAGCAGCTTGCCACGACCCACCGCTTGCACGGTACCGCGCGAGGGCTTCTCAGCGGCGGCGCCGGGTAGGACGATGCCGCCTGGGCTCTTGGTTTCTTCTTCAACACGCTTGACCAGCACTCGATCATGCAACGGCCGAATATTCATCGGTTACATCTCCTAATTAACAGTGGAAAGTTCGTAAGCACCAAGCCAGCACCAGCGTTATTAGCACTCGCCTTCATTGAGTGCTAATAATAGCCAGCGATGCCTCTCTGTCAAGGGGGTGCCCGTGAAGTGGGCGCAAGATGACGGATTTCAAGGGAAGCGATGAAGAAAATTGCCTGCTTCGGGGTCTACTCTTACGCTTGGCAGGCCCAGCTCAACCCCGTCTTGCGCTGCCATCCCGAAGCCGTACCCATCGCCGAGATTAAAAATAGAGAGAGATTGTTATGGAAAAGCAACCGCTGGTCGTGTATTGCACATGTCCCGATTTGGCTGTGGCCGAACGCATCGCCAAGGCAGTAGTAGACGAGCGCCTCGCCGCTTGCGCCAATATCGTGCCCGCGCTGATTTCCATTTATCGCTGGCAGGGCCAAGTGCGGCGCGAATCCGAACTGTTGTTGATCCTCAAAACCCGCGAAGCGATCTACGGGTTGTTGGAAGCCCGTATCCGAGAACTGCATACCTATGACGTGCCCGAGATCATCGCGTTGCCGATTCGGGCTGGCTTGACGGAATACCTCAACTGGCTTAGTGACAATACAGGAGCACCGGTATGAGGCCTGCCCACCGCCAGCTTTGGCTGTTACCGGCGGCGCTACTGACGCTGTTGGCACTGCTGGCGGAACCTGTCGCGGCTGGACTGTTCAATCGGTTCGGCAGCTCCTCGCAGGAGCGTGTCCTCGATGCCGACGAAGCGTTTCAGCTCGTGGTCGATGTCCTGAACCCGTCCACCGTTGAGGCTCGTTGGACCATTGCCCCCGGCTATTATCTCTATCGCAGTAAATTCCGGTTCAAACTGGTAGAGACCGAAAAAGCCGATATCACTGCCCTCGATATTCCCGTCGGTGAGCCGAAAGACGATCCGTATTTGGGACGGCAGGAGGTTTTCCACCGCGAAGCGACGCTCGTGGCGCACCTGCATCGGAATTCGCCCAGCGAGCAAACCGTGCAAATCAGGGCGGACTATCAGGGCTGCGCCGAGGTTGGTGTCTGCTATCCGCCGCTGAGTCAGACTGTAGCGATTGTCTTGCCCGCATTATCGGAGGCGGCGGCTACTGTTGCTCCCTCCCCTCCACCGCCGGTTGCGGCAGCGGCCGCCAGGCCCGAAACCGCACTGGTCACCACTTTGGCGTCACCCCCTCCTTCCGGTGTCGGACCGACGCCAACCGAGAGCCGGGAAGCCGAGCCAGACCGTTTGGCGCGACTGCTGGGCGAGCAACGATTCTGGGCGATTCCGGCTTTCCTCGGATTCGGTTTGCTGTTGGCCTTCACGCCTTGCGTATTCCCGATGATTCCGATCCTATCCAGCCTGATCGTCGGCCAAGGTGCCAGCTTGACTCGGCGCAAGGCGATCCTGCTGTCACTCACCTACGTGCTCGCGATGGCGACCACCTACACCGTCGCGGGCTTACTAGCGGCATTGCTGGGCCAGAACACGCAAGCGTGGTTTCAGAGCCCTTGGGTGCTCGGCTTTTTCAGCATCTTGTTCCTGTTGCTAGCGCTGTCCATGTTCGGCTTGTACGACCTGCAATTGCCGACCAGGTTGCAAAATCGGCTGGTGGATTGGAGCAACCGTCAACGCGGCGGCCATCATGTCGGGGTGGCGATCATGGGCCTGCTGTCGGCCTTGATCGTCAGCCCCTGCGTCGCTCCGCCTTTGATCGGGGCTTTGACCTTCATCGCTGTTACCGGGGATCTGGTCCTGGGTGGTGCGGCTTTGTTCGCGCTGAGTCTGGGAATGGGCGTGCCATTGCTGATTATCGGAGCCTCCGCCGGCCACTGGCTACCACACGCCGGCCACTGGATGGAGCGGATCAAGCTCGTATTCGGCGTGCTGCTGTTGGCCGTGGCGCTTTGGCTGTTGGAGCGCATCTTGCCGCCGACAGTCACCATGGTGCTGTGGGCGACCTTGTTGATCGTGACCGCCACCTACATGGGCGCGTTGCAACCGATAGGCCACGGCGCACCCCCTTGGCGCACGCTGATCAAAGGATTCGGTCTGGTGCTATTGATCTACGGCATCTTGCTGCTGGTTGGCGTGGCCGCCGGCGGACGCGATCCCTGGCAACCGCTACGCGGGGTTGGGTTGATCGCCAATGCGGCCAGTCCGGCAAAGCCGCCCTTGTTTCGCGGCGTTAAAACCGTGGAGGATGTCGATCAAGCCCTTCGCTCCGCCGCTGGCCGACCGGTGCTACTGGATTTCTACGCCGATTGGTGCGTGAGCTGCAAGGAGATGGAACGCTACACCTTCTCCGATCCGGAAGTGCAAGCGGTGCTGGCCGGGATGATCCCCTTGCAGGCCGATGTAACCGCTAACGACACCGCTGATCGCGACCTGTTGAAGCACTTTGGCATTGTTGGACCACCGGCCATTGTGTTTTTCGGCTCGGACGGGCGGGAACGCCGCGAATATCGGGTCGTGGGTTTCGTGGAGGCAAAACAGTTCGGCGAACACTTGCGCTCGCTGGAATAACGTCTTCAAGGGTTTTGCCCGGCGGCAACCGCGCAGCATCAGGACTGAATGGCAAGGCTCATGCCGCGTGCGATTCATTGACACTCCGCCACCGACCCCGGCCGGCAGCGTCGCCGATCCACCCAGATCGTGCTGTCCAGCTTGGCGTCGGTAAAGCGGGCACCATTGATCCGGGCATCGGCCAAGGTTGCAGTCCCGAGGTCGGCACCGGTAAAGTCGGTGCCCAGTAGATTGGTACCATCCAGTTTCGCACCGTTGAGGTTAGCGCCGGACAATAGCGCATTCTCCAGCACCGCTCGGCTCAGCACCGCACCCGTCAGCATCGCGCCTACTAGCTTGGCGTCGGTCAAATCCGCTTGCGTCAGCGTGGCCTTGCTCAAATTCGCTCCGGTCAGGTTGGCACCGCTCAGATCGGCCTGATAAAGCCCGGCATCGCTTAGATCGGCTTGGCTCAGATTGGCACCCGCCAGCACCGCCCGGTCCAGCCGCGCGCCGGCCATGCTGGCGCCGACCAGCACGGCGCGATCCAGCTGCGCCGACACCAGCCGCGTACCCCGCAGCGCTGCCCCGGTGAAATCCGCGTTGCTGAGGATCGCCCGCCCGAAATCGGCACCGCTCAGCCGTGCGCCCGTCAGCTTGGCATTGCTGAGATTGACTTGAGTCAACACCGCTTCGCGCAAGTCCGCGCCCGTCAAATCTACGCCTTGCTTGTCGCAGCGCAGCCAACTGACCCGCCGCGCGGGCGGGTCTTCGCAGGTACCCCAACCGATGGTGGGCCAGTGCAACAAAGTCAGCAAGCAGAGCGGCGGCAACAGAACAATCGCAGAACGGTCACGAACTTTCACGGTAGCTCTCTCATGGTGCTCGTTCCGGGCCGAACACTAAGTCCACCACTTGTTGTAGGCGCTCCACAAAGTGCAGGGTCAGCCCTTCCCGAATATGATCCGGCAGTTCTTCGGCATCGCCACGGCTGCCTTCCGGCAGGATGATCTCGAAGATCCCGACCCGTCGGGCAGCAATGACTTTCTCGCGGATGCCCCCCACCGGCAATACCTGACCGGTCAAGGTCAGTTCGCCGGTCATCGCCAGCGGCCGACTGGGTTGCTGGCCCCGCGCCAGCGATAGCAAGGCAGTGGCCATGGTGATACCGGCACTGGGGCCGTCCTTGGGCGTGGCGCCTTCTGGGACATGCAAATGCACGAACGCCTCGTCGAAGAATTTGGGATCGGCCTGGTAGTCTTCCAGGTGAGCGCTGACGTAACTGTAGGCGATGTTGGCCGATTCCTGCATCACCTCGCCCAGCCGACCGGTCAGCTTAAAGCCACGGTTCTTGGTGTGGACCAGGCTGGCCTCGACGTTAAGGGTTGCGCCACCCAGCGCGGTCCAGGCCAGTCCGGTGACCACGCCGACGCCAGTCATCAATCTTTCCTGTCTGAACGGCGGTTTGCCCAGAAAGCGCTCCAGATCGGGTCTGTCCACCACGATGGGTCCCGTCTCGTTCCCCTCGACGATCCTGACCGCGCTCTTGCGCACGATTCGCCCGAGTTGCTTTTCCAGATTGCGTACCCCCGCCTCGCGAGCGTAACCCTCGATGATCTGGGTTAGCGCGTCGTCCTCGACGCGGATCCGATCCGGTTCCAGGCCGCTGCGTTCCAGCAGCTTCGGCCACAGGTGGTTGCGAGCGATTTGCAGCTTTTCGGCGGTGATGTAGCCGGACAGCCGGATGGTCTCCATGCGGTCGAGCAACGGCGCCGGAATGGTGTCGAGCTGGTTGGCGGTGCATATGAACAGCACCTTGGATAAATCGAAACGCACGTCCAGATAATGATCCAGGAACTCGGTATTCTGCTCGGGATCGAGCACTTCCAGCAGCGCCGAGGCTGGATCGCCCCGGAACGAGGTGCCGATCTTGTCGATCTCGTCGAGCATGATCACCGGGTTGGCGGTCTTGGCGTCGCGGATGGCCTGGATGAACTTGCCCGGCAAGGCGCCGATGTAAGTGCGGCGATGACCCTTGATCTCGGCTTCGTCGCGCATCCCGCCCAAACTCAGCCGATAGAATTTGCGATCCAGCGCGGCGGCCACCGAACGGCCGATGGAGGTTTTGCCCACGCCAGGTGGCCCCACGAGCAGGATGATCGAACCGCCGACCTGCCCTTTCAACGCGCCCACCGCCAGAAATTCGATGATGCGATCCTTCACGTCCTCCAATCCGTCGTGATCGCGATCCAGCACCGTCCGGGCGTGTTTGAGGTCAAGGTTATCGGTGGAGTACAGGCCCCACGGCAGGTCGGTGATGACATCCAAATAATTGCGAGTGACGGCGTACTCGGGCGAGCCGGTTTCCAGAATCGACAGCTTGTCCAGTTCTTCCTCGATCCGTTTCAGCGCCGCTTCCGGTACCTGCCGGCTTTCCAACCGCTCACGGAATCGGTCCACGTCGGCGGTGCGGTCGTCCTTGGCGATACCGAGCTCCTGTTGGATGGCCTTGAGCTGTTCGCGCAGGAAGAACTTGCGCTGGTGCTCGCTCATTTTCTCCTCGACCTGCTTGCGGATGTGGGTCTGGAGCTTGGCGACTTCCAGTTCCTTCTTGATCAACACGATCACTTTTTTCATCCGCTCCAAGATCGGCGCGGTGGCGAGAATTTCCTGCAATTCCTCCTTGCTCGCCGTGGTCAGGCTGGCGGCGAAGTCGGCCAGCGGCGAGGGATCGTTGGTATTAAAGCGATTGAGGAAAAATTTCAATTCCTCGGAATACAATGGATTGAGCGGGATCAACTCCTTGAGGGTATTGATCACCGCCAGCGAATAGGCCCGCAGTTCTTCGGTGCCGACCGCGTCTTCCTCGCTCAGATACTCGACCTGAACGTGATAGGGTGGCGTGCTGGACAGCCAGTTTTGGATGCGGAACCGCTTCAATCCCTGGGCAATGAATTGCAGACGCCCCTCGTTACGGGCCAACTGGTGCATCCGGGCGGCGGTACCCACTTCGTGGAAATCGGCGGGACCGGCCTTTTCCGCGCTGTCAGGCTTGACCAGAATCAAACCGATCACGTGTTGCTCGCGGCTGGCGGCGGCCTCGATGGTCGGCAACCACGGTTCTTCGTTGAGCAACAGCGGCAGTGCCTGGGCCGGGAAAAACGGCCGTTCGGACAGAGGCAACAGGTATAAAGTGTTGGGCAGGATATCGGCGGCGGCAACGATATTGTTGCTGGCGGACGCTTCACCCGTATCGTCCTCGGACACGACTTCCGCTTCGAGGGCTTCGACTTCGTGGTCGGTCATGATCGTTCTCGCGGCTAAAGGGAAACTGGAACCCTAGATGCGGGCGAGGTCAGGCATTATCAAGGCTACGGCCAGATCAACCGGGTGTGACAAAGTCAGTCCGTCTTGTCGTTACCTCAAGCCCCGTTCTTGTTGAGTACGATCCGTCGAAACCAGCCGCCAGCGAGGGCCGGTTGATCGGACACCACCTGTAGCGCCGGCACTTGGGTCAGTACCTGTTCGAACACCACGTCGGTGCGGGTGGCCAGCAACCCCAGTAGCGGACTGACCAAACGCCGCAACGGTGCGATTTGACCGGCGCGTAGGAATTTATCGAGGACCAGAAGCTGGCCGCCGTCTCGTAAAACCCGCGCCGCTTCCGCCAATACCCGTTCCGGATGCGGTGTCACCGCCAGAATTAAATGCAGCACGACGGTGTCAAATGCCGCGTCGCCATAGGGCAAACAACGGGCGTCACCGGTATCCAGTCGAATCGGCAAACCGAGGCTAGTAGCCTTACGCTGGGCGCGTGCCAGCATCGTCGGAACCAAATCGAGGCCAGTGTAACGCGGCCCACGCGGTAACAGCGGCAAATCCAAGCCACTGCCGATTCCGACCAGCAGCACTTCGGCGGGTGGCTTTTCGTGGAGCAAAGCCAAGCTACGCCGCCGCATGGAGTCAGTGAACGGTGCGACCAGCGTATCGTAAACCGGCGCGAACAGAGTGTAGCTGTAACGCAGCATCACGAAAGATCCCGCTCAATGCAACGTGCGGGGAATGGATAAGACGAACGCCGGAATATCGGCATCAAAGGTCACGCCGTCGTCGGCCAGCATCTGGTAGCTGCCCTTCATACTGCCGACCGAGGTTTCCAGAATCGCGCCGCTGGTGTATTGGAAACCTTCGCCGGGCCGCAGATAGGGCTGCTCGCCGACGACGCCCTCGCCGCGCACTTCTTCGATCTTGCCGTTGGAGTCCGTGATGATCCAGTGCCGACTGAGCAATTTGGCGGGAATACCGCCCTGATTCTGGATCACCACGGTATACGCGAAAACATAGCGGTCGCGGCTTGGATCGGATTGCTCTTCCAGATAAAACGCTTGGGCGGCGATCTGGATATTGTAATCGGTTTTTTGCTTGCCCATGAACGGTCGATTCCAGAGGGTTACGGTGGGTGGGTACGGCCGGGGCGCGAATTGCGATGGCCCGGGACGCCGGCGAGCTTTCGCGGGAAGACGCTTGATTGTAGCAATTGCCGAAAGCGATTCTTTCGTCAGAGTGCGAGGCGGTCGCGACCTCCCTGCTTAGCGCGATAAAGAGCGCTATCTGCTTGGCGCAGCCAGTCGGACCAATCGTATTGAGGATTCATTTCAGCGATACCGATGGAAACCGTGACGGATATCTCCTTACCTTCATAGTAGACCCGAATGCCGCGTACCGCCCGCAACAATCGTTCAGCCAGCATCGTGGCAACTTCGATGGCAATTTCTTGAGCGATGATCACGAACTCCTCGCCGCCGTAGCGAGCCACAAAATCGCTGCGGCGCGGGAAGGTCTGCGCGCAGCAGTCGGCAAATTTCCGCAGTACCAGGTCGCCCGCCAAATGCCCGAACTGATCGTTGATTTGCTTGAAGCGATCAAGGTCCACCATCAGGAGACAAGCTGACTGACTAGAGAGTTTATTGAACTCGAAAATGCGGAGCAGTTGTTGGTCGAATGCCTTGCGGTTGTACAATTGGGTCAGGGCATCCAGTTCCAATTCCCGCCGCGCCGCGCTCAATTCCTCACGCATGGATTTGATTTTGTTGGCCAGTTGCTCCAACGCGTGGCGATGGGTCCGCTGCCGTTCCTCGGTAAGATGCCCGATCGTGCCGATAACCTGCATGGCCTCGCGCTTGATGGTTTCCAGCGAGGTATTGCTATCGACCACGGTTCGGAGACGATTGAGCTGATCACCGATTTCCGTTTGACCCTCCTCCCCTTCGACGATGACCTTGCCCAGCGTGTCGATGAAATCGCCGAGAACGTTGCGGATTTCCTTGAAGTTGCTGTTAACGTAGATTTTTTCCCGCTGCCGCAAGTCAGTGACGAAATCGTGTAGTCCTTGCCAGTTACGCTCGCCTACCGTGCCAACGGTGGCGTCGCCAGGCCCAGAATTCGGATAAGGAGTGGCGATCAGGACATGCCGTGCCCACTGCTGGCACATTTCGTTGATGGTTTGCGCGCTGTATTGATCGATATCAAAGGCAAATTTACCGAAAATACGAAGCAAATCCGCCGTGGCGTCCAACCCGAGGGCGTCGCTGGCCAAGGAAACGGGCGCTGTTTTTTGTACTTGGTTCGGCTGTTTTTTGCCGCCTTTCTTACCCCACAACATAGGCACCCCGCGTAGAACATGCCAAAGCAGGCGCGAACGCCTAAAATTCCGTTGCGATGGAATCCTGAATCGAGCCTGGAGCCGAAAACTGGCCCGGATCTCGACAAGCGATCACACCGATCCTAATCGATCAATCCAAGTTACACGAAACGATAAGACTATGAAGCTTATACCTGTTTCGCGTTTCGTTCATGCATCGTTTATCGACTCTACGAGGCTCTTGAATGTCCGAGGAACTGCACGTTCACCGCTTGTCCGGTGGCGATATCAACACCTTTCTGTCCGAACTGGCGCGCTTGCGTATCCAAGTATTCCAGGAATATCCCTATCTCTATGAAGGTAGTGTCGCCTACGAAGAACAGTATCTTAAAACGTATGTGAACGTCCCCGAAAGCGTTATGGTATTGGTCTGGGACGGCGATCGGGTGGTAGGGGCTTCCAGTGGTTTGCCGATGGAGGTCGAAACCCCGGAGGCGATGGCGCCATTTATCGCACAAGGCTACGATCCAAAAAGGATTTTTTACTACGGTGAGTCGGTTCTGCTGCCGGAATATCGGGGCAGAGGGCTGGGCAAACGCTTTTTTGAGGAGCGGGAGACACATGTCCGGCAGTTGGCACGCTTCGATATCGCCTGTTTTTGCGCCATCGAGCGGCCTGCTGACCATCCACGCCGGCCAGCAGACTACGTACCATTGGATGCGTTCTGGAACCAGCGTGGCTTCGCCAAGCACCCCGAATTGCGCACTTTTTTCTCTTGGCGGGAATGGGGCGAGGACGCGGAAACACCCAAACCGATGGTGTTTTGGTTGAAACGGTTGGCTTGAACCGGCGGGGGACGGCGCGGAAACCGTCCCTGTGCGCTTTCGCTACACCGCTGTCACCGACGGCAAGCCAGCCAGGGCCATTGCCAGTTCCGCCTCGTCGTAGTTCTGATCCGTCAACTTGCCGGCGAAATAATCCATGTACGCCTGCATGTCGAAGTGGCCATGGCCGCAGAGGTTGAACAGGATCGCCCGGCTGACGCCTTCCTCCTTACACCGCAGCGCCTCGTCGATGGCACCGCGTACCGCGTGATTGGCTTCTGGCGCGGGCAACACACCTTCGACGCGGGCAAACAGCACTCCAGCTTCGAAGCAACTGAGCTGATGATAGGCGCGGGCCTCGATCAGATCCAATTGCCTGACGTGACTGACCAGTGGCGCCATGCCGTGATAGCGCAGACCGCCGGCGTGGAAACCGGGCGGGGTGAAGGTCGAGCCCAGGGTATGCATTTTAGTCAGCGGCGTCAGATGGGCGGTATCGCCAAAGTCGTAGGCGTATTTGCCCCGGGTCAAACTAGGGCAGGCAGCCGGTTCGATGGCCACGATGCGGACCTTTTTCCCACCACGCAGTTGTGCGCCCAGGAATGGGAAGGCAATGCCGGCGAAATTGGAGCCGCCACCGGTGCAACCCACCACCACGTCGGGATAATCGTCGGCCATCTCCAGCTGGGCCATCGCCTCCAAGCCGACCACGGTCTGGTGCAACAGGACGTGGTTCAGCACTGAACCGAGGGCGTATTTGGTGTCGTCGCGTTGGGCGGCGATTTCCACCGCCTCGGAGATGGCGATGCCCAGGCTGCCGGGATGGTCGGGCCGCTTGGTGAGGATCGCCCGACCGGCGGCGGTGCGCTCCGAGGGCGATGGCGTGCAGGTCGCGCCCCAGGTTTCCATCAGTGCCCGGCGGTAGGGCTTCTGCTGGTAGGACACCCGGACCATGAACACTTCCACCTCGATGTCGAACAGCGCGCCTGCGAACGCCAGCGAGGAGCCCCATTGGCCGGCGCCGGTTTCAGTGGCGATGCGTTTGACGCCGGCTTCCTTGTTGTAGAACGCTTGGGCAACGGCAGTATTGGGCTTGTGGCTGCCGGCCGGGCTGACGCCTTCATACTTGTAGTAAATCCGGGCTGGCGTATCCAACGCCTTTTCCAGACGACGAGCGCGGTACAGGGGGCTGGGTCGCCATTGCCGATAGATGTCCCGAACCGGTTCTGGAATCTCGATTTCCCGTTCGGTGGAGACTTCCTGCATGATCAGCGACGTTGGAAACAGCGGTGCCAGATCATCCGGGCTAATCGGTTGCAGGGTGCCAGGATGTAGCACGGGCGGCGGCGGCGCGGGCAAATCGGCCACCAAATTGTACCAATATTTCGGCATCCGACTCTCATCGAGCGGGTATTTCACGGGTTCGGTCATATCGGCTCCAGAAAATCCGCTCAACGGGTGATCCGATGCGTGTTCCCGCTAGCTGGATCGGGTGGTCTGATGACGGTTTTGGGGTGGTCTGCCGCACCGCCGGGGTGACTGGATGATCATTTTAGCGCAAGTTCGCGCTTCATCCCCAAGCTTGCTCGGACTGGGCGACCAAACCCGCGCCGCCAGCCGCTATCAGCTCAACACCCAGGCCGACGCTTTTCGCGTAGCCCTGACCGAACCGGAAATCGGCGACCGCTTCGACCAACTGGTGAAAACGGGCCTGAGAGTTCGACAGCTACCGCTCCGCCACCGACTCGGTTATCCCATCGCTTGTACAAGGAGAGACGTTAGTATTTTTTAAGTGACAATTGCCCGCAATGCTTCTTCATGATTTCTACAGTTGTAATGATTAATAGTCATCATGTAACCTGGTTATTTCAATTCTATAACCTTAAGGGAGAAGCATCGTGTCGCGTCGTTCATTATCCCCATCAATTCATTTTATATTATTGATTATAATCTGTATTTTTAGTTTTCCTGCTAAAGCCGCAACCTTCACCGTCACCAACCTCAACGACAGCGGCGTCGGGTCGCTCCGTCAGGCTATCCTCGACGCCAACACCCAACCGGGGGCGGATACCATCACGTTTGCAACCGGCCTCAGCGGTATCCTGCCGGTTGTGAGTACGCTGCGACCCATCGGAGTGCTCGATCTGATTGGGCCAGGGGCCAGCGTGCTAACGATCCTTAGCAATGGGACCGATATTTTCGTTATTGACAGAAGCGACGCGATCATCACGATCTCTGGGCTGACGATCACCAATGGTCGTAACGGAATCTGGAACCTGGGAAACCTAACCGTCAACGATTGTCGCATCTCCAAGAATTTTGGCACGGGAATTCTCAGCGATCGCAGCGGCAGCGATGTGACCATCAACAATAGCACCCTGTCTGAAAATGATAGTTATGGAGTTTATAATTACTATGGCGATGTGACCATCAACAACAGCACCCTATCCGACAATGCCTTGGCGGGAGTTTATAACTATTATGGCCAAGCTACTGTTAATGGCAGCACCCTATCCGGCAATCGGAGTCGTGGATTAGGGAACGAAGGAGGCAGCTTTACCGTCAATCGCAGCGCCATTGTCAACAACTTGACAGGTAGCGCTTACGATGGCGGGGGAATTTCTAGTATCGCTGCACCATCACTGACCGTTATTAACAGCACCCTGCTCGGTAACGAAGCCAGGAATGGTTGCGGTGGCGCCGTTTACATTGACCGCAGCACAAATAACATGTTCTATAACAATACGTTGTCCAACAATCTGGCCCGTAATGGCGGTGGTCTATGCATCGCCGGAACCAGCATTTTTAATCCCCTGAATAATACCTTGTCGGCGAATATGGCAACCTCTCAAGGCGGTGGTATCTATATCCAAAACGGGAGTATTTTGATGCCCGGCAATAACGTGGTGGCTGGCAACAGCGCAACACCGGGTGGCAGCAACAGCGGCATCGAGATATACAACGCTGGCACGTTCTCATCGATGGGGCATAATCTGTTCGGTCAAAACGGCGTATCCGGGTTAACGAACGCCAATCCAGCCGCCAATGATCGAATCCTGCCCGGAGCCATCGGCACCGCCATTGGCCCCTTGGCCAATAATGGCGGCCCGACCCTGACCTATCTGCCGGTCGCGGGCGGTCCCGCCATCGACGCCGGCGACAACGCGCTGGCCCAGTCGGCGGGCCTCACCACCGACCAGCGCGGCGCGGGTTTCCCCCGCATCGTCGGCGGCGCGGTCGACATCGGCGCGGTGGAAGTCGGCAATCCGCCCAGCGCTTACAACCCGATCCACTCGGACTTCGACGGCGACGGTCGGGATGACCTGGCCGGCCTCAATAGCGCCGGCGCCATCTACTACTCCACCAACTTGACCGGCTGGACTCGCATCCTCGGCACCCTGTCCCGCCTGGTGGCCGGCGACTTCGACGGCGACAGGAAAGCCGACCTGGCCGGCGTCAATAGCGCTGGCGCCATCTACTACACCACCGACCTGACCACCTGGCACAACATCCCCGGCGCCTTGAGCCATCTGGTGGCCGGCGACTTCAACGGGGACGGCAAAGCCGATCTGGCCGGCGTCAACAGCAAAGGCGCCATTTACTACACCACCAACCTGACGAACTGGACCTACATCCCCGGCACCTTGAGCCGACTGGTGGCCGGCGATTTCAACGGCGACGGCAAAGCCGATCTGGCCGGCGTCAACAGCAAAGGCGCCATTTACTACACCACCAACCTGACGAACTGGACCTACATCCCCGGCACCTTGAGCCGACTGGTGGCCGGCGATTTCAACGGCGACGGCAAAGCCGATCTGGCCGGCGTCAACAGCAAAGGCGCCATTTACTACACCACCAACCTGACGAACTGGACCTACATCCCCGGCACCTTGAGCCGACTGGTGGCCGGCGATTTCAACGGCGACGGCAAAGCCGATCTGGCCGGCCTCAACAGCGCCGGTTCCATCTACTACTCCACCAACCTGACGAACTGGACCCAAATCTCCGGCGCCCTGTCCCGGCTGGCGAGCGGCAACTACAACGGCGACCTGTACGCCGACCTGGCCGGCCTCAACGGCGCTGGTTCCATCTACTACTCCACCGGCCTCAGCGCCTGGACCCGGATCGGCGGCCAGTTGAGCCGTCTCGCCGGAGACACCGACTGAGCGCAGCCCGCCCCCGGTTCCAGCCGGGGGCAACCCCGGCCGGGCCACCGCGGGCGGCGCGACCTTTGCGCTTAGTGTCCGGCATGCCCCGAGCCGGAATCCTCCATGAAACCGAAGCTGCCCATCGGCCTGCAAAACCTGCGCGAGATGCGTACCCAGGGCCACGTCTACGTGGACAAGACCGCCCACGTCGCCCGCCTGGTCGAGGAGGGCAAATACTACTTTCTGGCCCGGCCCCGCCGTTTCGGCAAGAGCCTGCTGGTGGACACCCTGGCCGAGGCCTTCGCCGGCAGCCGGGAGCTGTTCGAGGGGCTGTACCTGGAATCGCGCTGGAATCTGTTCGAATTCAAGGTAGTGGAGGTCGACGCAGCAGGTGGCGCCCTACAGCAACTTCAGGACAAAGGTTACGCCGAGAAATATCGTGGCGGAGGCGGACCGATTTATCTGATCGGCGTGGAATTCATCCGGCAGCAACGCAATCTGGTCGGCTTCGCCTGGGAGCGGGAACAACCATGACGGTTTCCGCCAAGACGTTCCGGGTAGTCGCAGTCGGAGCAAGATCGCGGAGCATCCCTGCCCCGCCTCAGCCCGCGACTACGTAAGAGACGCGCGACTAGCCGAGATTGACGCCGAAATCGCGCGCGACCGCAGCCAGTCCACCGGCGTAACCCTGACCGATGGCCTTGAATTTCCACTCTTCGCCGTGGCGATATAATTCGCCAAAGATCATCGCGGTTTCGATCGACGCATCCTCGGACAGGTCGTAGCGGGCGATCTCTTGCCCGCCCTCGGCATTCAGCGCGCGGATGTAGGCGTTGCTGACTTGCCCGAAATTCTGTTTGCGCGCTTCCGCGTCGTGGATGGTGACCACGAATGCCACCTTGGCGGCGCCGGCCTCCATCGAATCCAGGCCGATTTCGATCACTTCGTCATCGCCCTCGCCTTCACCGGTACGGTTGTCGCCCTTGTGCGTGACCGCGCCAGATGGGTCCCGAGTGTTGTTGTAAAACACGAAATGCTGATCGCTCAACACCTTGCCGTTGCCATCCAGCACGAAGGCCGAGGCATCCAAATCGAAGGCGCTGCCATCGGTCTTGCGGACATCCCAGCCCAGACCAAAGCAGACCCGCTTCAACCCGGGCGCTTGCTTACTCAGGGAAACATTCCCACCTTTTTGCAGAGAGATAGCCATAGTTCCAGTCCTGATCGTTATGGAAACCGTACGGATTAAGCGGAGAAAGCAGGTTCAGATGTTGACGCCGTACTGGCGGCACATCGCCGCCAGCCCACCGGCGTAGCCCTGGCCGACCGCGCCAAACCGCCATTCGCCACCGTGGCGATACAGCTCGCCGAAGATCATCGCAGTCTCGGTCGAGGCGTCCTCGCCGAGGTCGTAGCGGGCCACTTCGATATTGGTTTCGGCGTTGACCAGACGGATGAAGGCATTGCCGACCTGACCAAAATTTTGCCGGCGCTGATCAGCTTCGTGAATGGTGACGGTAAACGTGATTTTCTGCACGTCCGCTGGCACGCGGGTCAGATCCACCATGACGGCTTCGTCATCCCCTTCGCCGGCGCCAGTCCGGTTATCCCCTGTGTGTTGCACTGAACCACACGGGGATTTCAACTGATTGTAAAAAATAAAATCGGCATCGGATCGAACCTTGCCGTTGGCGTCTAGCAGGAACGCTGAAGCATCGAGATCGAAATCGGCGCCATCGGTGGCGCGAGCGTCCCAGCCCAATCCAACCAGGACTTTCTTTAGGTCCGGCGCTTCCTTGCTCAGTGACAGCTTGCCGCCTTTGTTAAGAGAAATAGCCATGCGTTTGTCCTCCCTCAATAACGGGGTGCGAATAGGGGATTTCAAAAAAGTTGCGGAACCGGATGGATGCTGGCCATATCCGTCCGGTGTGCCGCCAGCGGGAATCAGGGATTCTCTCGGCGGGGTTCTTTGTCTTTCTCCAGCTGTGGTTGGGTTTCCTCTCCGGCTTCTTCCTTTTCAGGGAACAAGAGCGAGGTGATCACGCCCACCGCCAGCGTACCGAGAATGATCATCAGGCTGAGATTGGCCGAAATTTCCCAACCTGGCCAGTGGAAGATGTGGTTGGACGCTTGCAGCGCCAACTTGAAGGCGATAAAGAACAGCAGCGCCGCCACTGCCTTGTCCAGATGGGCCAGATATTTCTGCGCCGCTGCCAGCACGAAATACAGCGAGCGCAGGCCGAGAATGGCGAAGATCACCGCCGAATAGACGAGCAACGGTTCGCGAGTCACGGCGATCACCGCCGGCACCGAGTCGAAGGCGAAGATGATGTCGGACACCTCGATGCAGACCAGGCAGAGCAACATCGGGGTGGCGTACACCATCGCTTCCCGGGTCACGGAAATGCTGGAATCCTGCTCCGCCACCGTCTTGACATGGCCGTGGCTGACCACGAAATGATGACCGTGCAGGCGGGGGAAAATTGGCACCAGCTTTTGGGTCAGCCGCACCGACCAGTGGTCGGAATAATCCTCGATCTCCTCATCCCCGCCGACCCCGGCCAGCATCTTCCAACCCGTCCAGGCCACGATGGCCGCGAACACGAACTCAATCCAGGTGCTCAACCCGAACAAGCTCGTACCGAAGGCGATGAATAGCATCCGGAAAATCACCGCCCCCAGAATACCGAAATACAGGATTCGGTGTTGCAGAGCGCCCTTGATGCCGAATGAGGCAAAGATCGCGACGAAGACCATCAGATTGTCCACCGACAACGACTTTTCCAGGATGTAGCCAGCCAGGAACAGATCGGCGAACTCGGCGCTGTGATGGATCTTGAGATAGAAATAGAACGCGATGGATAGAAAGATCCAGAACAGCGACCAGGCTACCGCATTGGGGATGCTGATATCTTCGCTGTCTTTGTGCAGTCGGAGGTCCAACCACACCGAGAAGGCGACCACCCCCACGAAAATGGCGATGGTCTCCAGCGGAAAACCGAGATGTTGTTCCATAGGAATGTCCGGTATTCTCGGTTTAGAGATCGAAATCCTTGGGATTCAGGCCGAGTTCGGCGCAAATTTTGCGGACTATTACCTTCTCGTTGTCATCGAAATTGCCATCGGCGGCACCAATCGCGCAGCAAACTCGCACCATCAACTTAGCCTCGGTTTCCTTGCCCTTGAGCTTGGCAATCGCCTGTAGAGCGCTGGCCTGACCGATCTGATGATCGAACTCGAACTGCTTGGCGTATTTGTCGAAGACGGTGATGACTTCCTCAGTGGTGAATACCGACAGCACATCGGAGTTGCGCAGAAAACCCATCATTTTTTGCTTTTCTTCGGGGCGTACCACGCCATCGGCGTAGGCCACCATCACGCAACCGGCCACCACCGTTTCCAGGAAGCTCTTGTTATTGAACTTGGTGACTTCGGTTTTCAGGTTGGCGGTGACTTCGCTGTAACGCTGCTTCAACCATTCGAGAGCCATAAGGTCTGTTTCTCCGGTAAATGAAATGAAATCGGGCAGCAGGGCAGAACCAACCCACTCCGCCCCGTCGATGGTAAAAAATCAATCCTTTGACCCCGCCACCCAGCGCAGGCCGAAACCGTAAGCCTGATCCAGGTAGCGGTGATCGAGGAAATATTCGACGAGCTTTGTGACCTTGATGTTACCGCCTTGGTTCTCCAGTATCGCCAGGGCGCACATGCGTTGGTCGTTGCGGTGGCTGTCGAGCCGGATTTCCAGGGTCGGCTGACCGGGCGCCTGTATCGTGACCACCGCGTCGGTCTCCGCCCAGTTGGGCGCGCCCTCGTAAATCATCGCGAACAGTGCCACCCGATCCAGCTCGTTCCAGTGTTGGCCGTTGATGTGCAGAAACTCGCCTTGGGCGCTGGCGCCGCTGCGGTCGTCGCCCATGAGTTGGATGTAGGGTGGCTGGTGTAAGCTGCCAAACGTATTGCCCAACGCCTGAACCGCGCCACCCCGGCCATCTTTCAACTTGAACAGACAGCCCAAGTCGAGATCGATCTTGCGACCGCCGGTCAATCGGCCGAAAAATCCCTTGCCGCTTCCGCCCCCTTGATTCCAGTTGAGATTGACCACGATTTCGCCGAAACCCTGGGCTTTTTTCTCCAGTGAAATACTGGGATTGCGTTTGTCCAGCGTGATTTTTTCCAGCCGGATGGGTTTGGTGGCTGGTGATGGTGAGGCCGCCGGGGTAGCCGGGGCAGCCGGGGCAGCCGGGGCCGGAGGAGGTAGTGGTGTGGCGGCAGGCGGAGCGGCTTCCACAGCGTCGGGATCGTCGCCCACATCCACGCCGTACTGACGAGCCAGCGGTCCCAAGCCGCCGACGAAACCTTGCCCGACGGCGCGAAATTTCCATTCGCTGTTACGCAGGTAAAACTCGCCGACGATCAGCGCGGTTTCCGGCATCATTTGGGTCGCCAGTGGGAACGTTGCCAGGGATGCCTTGCTTTGCGCGTCGCGGATTTCCGCCCGCACCCGACTTAACTCGCCGAACGATTGACCGCGTCGCTGACCCTGGTCGATGGTCAACGCGACGACAATCCGCTCGATGGCCGCCGGCAGTTGGGAGAAGGTGACGGTAAAAGCGCGACCATCCCCGGCACGCTGGATGCCACCGCCCGGTAATGCCGGCTGGTTATAGAAGACGAAATCGTCGTCGCCGCGTACCTTGCCTTGACCGGTCAGCGCGAAAACGCTGGAATCAAGCGTCAGCGGCGTGCTCGCGGGCTCCCAATCAAGCGTGATTTCCACGGCGGCCGGCGCCGGGCTTTGTTTGGTGATCGAGAAATTCTGGCCAGGTTGTAAATCCATGGATCAAATTCTCGCCGAGATCACAGATAGGGTCGAAGCGCAGGCAACAGGTCGTGGAAAGTCCGGCCGCTGGCATGTTCGCCGATAGCCTGTAGTTTCCATTCCCCGTTGTGACGATACAGCTTGGTCATGATCAGGCCAGTGTGATCGCCGCCCTCCAGCGATAGGTCGAAACGAGCGATTTCGCTGCCGTTGGTTCCATCCACGAGCCGACAGAACGCGCTGGGAATACCGGCGAAACCTTCGCCGCTGAAGCTGTTGACGGTGAAGATCAGCGCTTGAATTGTTCCCGGCAGCTGACTCAAGTCAATGGTGATCCGCTCGTTTTCGGAACCGGCCTCACCACCGCCAGCGCGATCGTCGCCGCTGTGCCGCACGGAGCCGCAACGACTTTCCAGTTGTCGAAACCATACGGTATCCACTAGATTACCAGTGGTGTCGAACAGCAAACAGGAGGCGTCCAAATCCACGGCTTCCTGGCGGACGCCCGCACCGAAACCCAGAAATCCTCGAGTCTGGACCTGCTTCATACCCCAGCCCAGTCCCATGACGACACGGCCCAGACCGCGTCCAGCCTCTTTTTCCAGGCTGATGCGCTGTCCTTTTTGCAAATTGATAGCCATGTGGAGATCCTCGTTTAATTGGCTGACTTTAGGATGGCGTACAGATAATGATGGCACACCCTTTTGAAAAAAGGGTAGACGCCGCGCCGCGCTGGATTCCGCGCGCTAGCGCCTAAATCGGTGTCGGTTACGATAACCTTCGCGAAGGTTAGGGTGGTTGGTGGAAAGTTTACGACTCCGGCATTTCGATGTGGAGGCAGTCATGCGCAAGATTGCATTGTTGTCGATCATACTGGCCACCGTGGCCCACGCCGCGCCAGCGCCCGATATGAGCCTCAAAAAGTGGCGAGACGAGAAGGGTATCTGGCACTACGGCGACTCTCGACCGGTGTCACCCAATGCTGCCACCAATAGCGCCGCCGAAGCTTACCAACGCGGTGATTATGTGATGGCCTTTGGGGAGTATATGAAATGGGCGAAACAGGGCGATCCGCAAGCCCAAACCATGATCGGCCTCATGTATCTGCGCGGCCAGGGGGTGGTGAAAAACCAGGGTGATGCTCTTGAATGGCTGCGGCGAGCGGCAAAGCAAAGCAATCCCGATGCCCAATTTCATCTGGCAATGCTCTTTATCGAGCAGCCCAGCGTGGCAGCTAACGAGCGAGAACCGGTGTTGTGGTTATGGCGGGCTGCGGAAAACGGCCATGCCAGCGCGCAGCTCGCCTTGGCTGATCGGTATGCGAACGGTCAGGGTGTGACTCGCGATGATCGAGAAGCCGTCAACTGGTATTTACGGTCCGCCGGCCAAGGCAATACCGATGCCCAGTTTAGATTGGGGAATGTCTATGCCAGCGGTCGGGGAGTATCCCGCAACGACAAAGAAGCCGTGCAATGGTACCGCAAGGCCGCCGAGCAAGGTCACCTCGATGCGCAATTCGCGCTAGGGACGATGTACGCCACCGGGCGCGGAGTGACGGTCAGCGACTCGGACGCGGCGCAATGGTACCGCAAGGCAGCGGAGCAGAATCATGCTGAAGCTCAGTACAATTTGGCCGTACGCTATTTGGGTGGCCGGGGCGTGCCACTCGACCTCTCAGTAGCTTTTGATTGGTTCCGCAAGGCGGCGGAACAGGGCCTGGGATTGGCCCAGCTCAATCTGGGGCGGTTGTACATGGAGGGAAAAGGTACAACCCGCAGCGACACCGAGGCGCTCAAGTGGTATCGGAAGGCCGCCGATCAGAATTTACCCCTCGCCCAATACTATCTGGGCCGAATGTACACTGACGGACGCGGCGTGTCGCGCGATGAGCGGGAAGCACTGCAATGGTTCCGGCGTGCGGCCGATCAAAATCTTCCCTTGGCGCAACTGGAATTGGCGAACGGTTATTTGAACGGCCGAGGAATGGAGTTGGATCGGGCTAGGGGCATACAACTGTTGACGCAGGCGGCCACGGGCGGTAGTCCGGAAGCCCAGATACAGTTGGCGGAGCGCTATTTCTCTGGGAATAGCCTGCCGCGCGATGATCAGAAAGGTCTGGAGTGGTTGCGTGCGGCAGCCGAGCAAGGTTACGCAGAAGCACAGTATCTGCTGGCAACTCTCTATGCCAGGGGCGATGTTGTTGGGCACGACGACGGACGAGCGGTCGAGTGGTACCGCAAGGCGGCGGATCAAGGCCATGTTGCTAGTCAAGTTCGCCTCGGGGGGATATATGCCGACGGCTTAGGCGTGTCCCGGGATGATCGACAGGCGTTGCAGTGGTTTGGAGAAGCGGCCAAACAGGATAATGCGGAGGCCGAGTTTAACCTTGGGGTGTTGTATGCCACTGGTCGGGGTACGCCGCGCGACGACGCCCAGGCGGCGGCGGCATATCGCAAGGCGGCCGAGCAGGGCTTAGCCGCCGCCCAGTTAAACCTAGGGCTTTTCTATGCTGAAGGTCGCGGCGGTCTACCGCACGACGACGCTCAGGCGGTGGTGTGGTATCGCAAGGCGACAGCGCAACATCTGCCACTGGCGCGCTTGATGTTGGGTTTGGCTTATGCGACCGGGCGGGGAACGGCCCGCGATGATCGGCAGGCGGCCGAGTGGTTCGAGCAGGCGGCCAACGATGGCCTGACGCTGGCGCAATACGCGCTGGGGATGCTATACAGCAACGGCCGAGGGATCCAACAGGATTGGATCAAGGCTCGCTTGTGGCTCGATCTGGCGGTATCCGGCGGCTATGTCGGGGCTGCGCAACCGCTGGAATACGCCACCAGCCAACTGGACGAAAAGGGTCTGACGCGCGCACGGGATCTGGCGCGCGAATGGCAAGCGGCTAGGACCTCGGTCCGACCTAACTGATCGGAGACGGACGCGTTCAGCGCTGACTGGAACGGGCTTGAACCGCTTGGGGGGCTTGTGCCTTAGCCGAGCTAGGATCTCAGTGACTCTTGCGATTGGGATCCAATAGGTGCCGACTGAGGTTGCGCGCGAACTCTTCGAATCGTGTCGATTCGGTATGGAGGCGTTCATTCATTTGGCACAAAGCACTGGCCAGCCGGTAAGTTCGGGATAACAGCTGCTCCAGATCGTCTGCTTGCCACAATTGCTCGGGATTGACCTCGGGCGCACCGTCGTTCAGCGTCACCGCGCACCAGTCGGGGATCCGGTACATCAACACCGATTCCCGATCGCTGGCCAAGCAGAGAGTCACTCCGATATCGTACTTGCGCAGGACCGCCACGACTTCGTCGAGGCAACGCTGCATCTCCTCGCTGGGCTGTTTGTCGGCTTGCGAAATTTCAGCCTCGCCCGAGATCTCCTGCTCTTCGTCTACTCTACTCATCTTGATTCACCTCCCATCATCTTGGGCGCGGTCGGGTTCAAACGGAAACTCCCGCGCTGGAGCATCGATAGGCGGGAGCCGCATATTTGGAGATGCCGTCCCAATCGAAGGATCAAACGTCGCCTAGGGGTATGGAGGACAGCAATCTTTAGGTGAATCGCAATATGGAAGACTAAAGCTACTATCGGAAATATTACGCGAGTCATCGATCTTCCGCCAGTTGAGAGAAGTTTTCACACGGGGCAATTTCGCTATGTGGAGGGTTGACAAGCGGCGGGTTGCACGAGTAGCGAGTGGGGGTATACCCAGCACGATACTTGAATGCATAGGGATAAGTCGCCATTCTGTTATGTAAAAGATACAGCCTAGGCGTGTCGTCAGTTAAGCCAATGGTAGAGGCGGCAGCTGAACAGCAGCAGGGATGTTCCTGCGATTTTATCGTAGCGGGGATAATGGCACGGCAGACACCTTAGCGGACCAACGCTGGCACGAACCAGTGAACCGTCCCGAGTTTTGAGGAAGCTTCGACTCTTGAGAGAATGAAGCCATGAAGGGCAAGAAGAACACGCCGAAGTGTTCCCCTGAAGTGCGCGAACGCGCGGTGCGTAGGGTGCGGGTTTGTTATGCTATATGGACGTTCATACGGGGGAAAGCCTGCGAACGACCCTCTGCGGGACGGGGATGTGGTGGTGGCGGATCGGGGCGACAACTCGGCATCCGCGTTGATCGCGTGTGCCGACCGAGGTGTGGCGGTGGTGGTGCGCTATAACCCGCATGGACTCAAGCTATACGATGCGGAGGCAGCCCAGATCGATTGGCTGGCGCAACTCCAGAGGACAACGGAAACCGAGTGGTGTCTACCGGTGCGCGTGCAGGTGAACGGTGAATTTATCGAGGGGACCGCGCATGGCGGTCGGCTACCACCGGCCCTACCGCCTGGCATCCGCGCCGCCATTGACTCGCCACAGCTTGGTAGCGTTGGGATTGATCAACCGGCTTGGCGGCCTTGATCACGGAATCGTTCAGGGGCATCGGGGTATGGGGGTGCGGTGGCGGAAGCTGTACCCGGAACGATGCCCCAATCCTTTGGACTTCCTTGTATGCTTTATTTGGAGGCTAGGGTCGGAATCGAACCGGCGTCCACGGCTTTGCAGGCCGCTGCATG
>ERZ795053.405-NODE-405-length-55147-cov-23.255173_pt1 | contig 55147 bp, 44 predicted proteins | sample MGYA00375137_ERZ795053 | MGnify/ENA primary metagenome ERZ795053 (study PRJEB30182, sample SAMN05720284) | activated sludge metagenome | isolation source: Anaerobic digester | place: Hong Kong | collected 2014-12-17 ...
AGTTCGTACTGCATCAGGCCGACGTTGTTGTAGCTGTCGGCGAGGTCGTAGTCGGGGCCGGTGTCCAGTGCTTCGCGGATGCGCAGCGCGCGTTCCAGCAGCGGTTCGGCGAGATCGAGGTGCCCGTACAGGCGATGCACGTTGCCGAGGCGATTAAGCGTGTCTGCGACCTCGACGCTGTTCTCGCCAAGTTCGGCTTCGCGGATGTGTAGCGCTTCGGTCAGCAATTGAACGGCCTTGTCGTAGGCGCCGATGTTGGCGTAGGACAGGCCGATGACGTGCAGCATGCGTGCGCGCAACAGCGGTGCGTCCTGCACCTTTTCCGGCAGCGCGGTGGCGGCCTGGTCGAGCAGATCGCGCGCGGTGAGGTCGCGTTTGGCGGATTCGCGCGGGTCGGATACCTGGAACAGGTCGATCATCGCCTCGGCAACCTGGTTCGCTGCCGTCGCTTCCTGCTCGGCGCGATCACGTTGTGCGGCGATCTGCACGGTCTGCCAGCGGCTGACCACGGCGAAGGCGAGCAGCGTGCCCAGCAGCAGCAGCGAGGCGATCACGCCAGCCGGATTGCGCGAGACGAACTTGCCGAGGCGATAGCCGAGGCTGTCAGGCCGCGCCGACACCGGAAGGCCATCGCGATGGCGGCGCAGGTCGTCGGCCAGCGCATCCACCGAGGCATAGCGACGCTGCGGTTCCTTGCGAAGCGCCTTGAGCACGATGCGGTCGAGGTCGCCGCGCAGGCGTCGACGCGGCAGGTCGTCGCGCGCCACGCGACTGGGTGCGATGGCCTGCGTGGTGCAGATTCGCTGCTGCAGCGCCAGCGGCGTGATGCCGGGTTCGGGCGGGAACGGCAGCTGGCCGGCGAGCAGTTCGTAGAGCACGACACCCAGCGAGTAGACGTCGCTTTGCGTGGACACCGCCTGTCCCTGCAGCTGTTCAGGCGAGGCGTAGACCGGCGTCATCGCACCGGCCACGGTCATCGTGGCTGGCGTGGTGGGTGCGCCTTCGTCCTCGATCAGTTTGGCGATGCCGAAGTCCAGCAGTTTGACGTTGCCGTCGCCATCGACCAGCACGTTCTCAGGCTTGATGTCGCGATGCACGACGAGATGGCGGTGCGCGTAGGCGACGGCATCCAGCAGCTGCTGGAACAGCGCCACCCGAGCCGCAGTGTCGAGTTGCTTCGCATCGGCGAAGCGCGTCAGCGTCTGGCCTTCGACGTACTCCATCGCCACCCAGGGAGTGCCGTCATCCAGTTCACCGCCGTCGATGAGTTGGGCGATATGCGGATGGCTGAGTCGTGCCAGCAGGGCGCGTTCGCGGCGCAGGCGCGCGGCAATGCTGTCGTCGTCACCCAGGCGACGCAGCAGCTTGATCGCGACCTGCTGCTGGAAATCGCTGTCCTCGCGCTCGCCAAGGAAGACCGTGCCCATGCCGCCCTGGCCAAGTCGCCGCAGCAGGCGGAATGGGCCGATCCGTTCGGGCATCTCTTCGGTGTCGCCAAAACGGCGACGTCCGGCTGCCACCGCGCGGGCCAGTGGATCGGTGGCCGTTCCTGTGTCCGCGTTCGCTCTTGCGTCCTGCGCCAGCATCGCCAGCAGGCGCCGTCGAAGCGCATCGTCATCGCTGCAGGCCTGTTCGATGAAGTCCGCGCGCTCTTTCTCGGGCTTCTCCAGCGCCTGGTGAAACAGCGCGTCGAGGCGTTCGAAGTCGATGCGGCTCATGGCGCGCCGTCGTCCAGTTCCGCCAGCAGCCAGGCACGGCCGCTGCGCAGGTCGCGCTTCACCGTGGCTTCGGAGATGGCCAGCGCTTCGGCCATCTCGGCGTAGTTCATGCCGCCGAAATAGTGCAGTTCCAGCACGTCGGCGACGCGTGCGTGCTCGTCATGCAGTCGCGCCAACGTCGCGTCGATGTCGAGCAGGTCGGCGTCGCCAAAGGGGTCGGCGCCAGGCAGGCGCGAGTCCAGCGTGACGCGCAACGCGCCGTGATCGCGTTGTGGCCCTTTCAGCGCGCGCGCCTGATCGACCAGTACATGGCGCATCACCCGCGCCGCCATGCGCAGGAAATGACGACGATCATCGAAGTTCGATTCGTCGCCCATGCGCAGCCAAGCTTCGGCCACCAGCGCCGTCGGCTGCAGCAGGTCGGGCGTGGATTCGGCTCGCAGTCGACGCCGTGCCAGTGACTTCAGCTCGTCGTACAGCGCCGCCCACAGCTGCGGGTCCGCGCCCTGCGGCGCGTCGTTGCGGGCCTTGTCGTCCTGCGCTGGGGTCACGGTGACTCCCGTTTTCGAGCGTCGATGACCCGATTCTGCCGCAACTCCCGCCTCACCCCACAGGATCGCCACGAAATCGCCACCATGAACGTCGCCAACCATCGCCTGCCGCTTGCCGCCATCATTGCCACGCTGCTGTTCAGCAGCGCGCCATCGTCCGCCGATGTTGGCGACAATCCCGGCTACCAGCAGGCCTATACCGACTGGGCGGCCGCACACCTCGCGCTGCTGCCGACCTCCTTCCTGCCGGGTCCGTTCGGCACCGCCGCCGACCTCGCCACCATCGGCATCGACATCCGCCTGCGCTACCTGCCGGCGAAGTTCGTCGCGCCCAGCACGTTGCCGGTCACGCCGAATGCGCAGGGTGGCTGCCGCTACGAATTCACGCTGCCGCAGAAGAAGGCGAGCTACGGCAACCTGTTCAACCTCTGGGACATCCAGCCGCTGCCGGCCAACTGGGGCGCCTTCGGTACGCCGCTGGTGGCGCATGGCAACAGTCAGGTCGACGTGTCGGTGGACTCGCCCTACCTCGACACCTGGTCGGCGTCGCAGCGACGGGTCAGCTTTCGCTCCGGCGTGCATCACCTCGACTGGCTGGCGGAAACCCAGCTCGATCCGATCTTCGATGTCGCCATTCCGACGGTGCTGTTCGTCTACAACGCCGAACTGAAGTACGGCGAGGCGATCACCAAGACCGATCCCAAGAGCGCGGCGCGCGCCGCCGCCATCGGCAAGGAATTCCTGAAGAACGCCGCGATATCCGCCGGCGTGATCGGTGCCGACGCATTGGCCGACAACCCAACCATCGGCACCGCCAGGCACGAGCAGCAGAGCAACTTCACCGTCTACGACATCAATCCACCGACGATCAGCACCAGTGCGCCGAATCCATCAACTCTGGAAGCCACGCGCTTTGGCGGAGAGAAGTGGTACGACCATTTCGCCGACTTCCGCGCCACCATCACCGCCGGCGATCCCTGCGGATTGACGCCGACGGTGGGCAACGACGCCCCGGACTTCCTGCCCATCGGCACCACGGTGGTGACCTGGACGGCCAGCGACATCGGTCCGCTGGGCGCCGGCAATCCTGGCATTGCCAGCGTGCAGCAGACCATCACCGTTGCGGACACGCTGGCGCCGATCCTGCTGGCACCGCCGAGCCAGGTGATAGAGTCGAGTACGCCGCCGTTGCTGGGCGACGTGCCAATCGGTAGCGCTGCGGTATTCGACCTCGCCGATCCGGATCCGGCGCTCAGTTCGACCACGCCGTCCAGCTTCCCGGTCGATGCGCGTACCGAAGTGCAGTGGACGGCCACCGATGACAGTGGCAACAGCAGCCACAAGTCGCAGTGGATCACCGTGAAAACGCCGGGAACCAACACGCCGCCGAGCGTGCAGAACGTTTCCGGCACCACGTTGACAAGTCAGCCCATCGATCTGGTGCTGTCCGGTTCCGATGGCGACTTGCTCTCCGGGCGCTTCGACCCGCTGAATTTCCGCATCAGCCAACAGCCAGCGCACGGCTTCTTCGTCGCGCCCCTGCGGCCATACTTCATCGAGGATTTCCGGGTGAAGCCGGACAGTGAAGTGGGCGACATCATCAACTATTCCAGCACCACAGCGGCGGATCTCGATGATGCTTTCTGTCATGCGGCGTCGCCGCGTCCGGTGCCGGTGGACTTTCCCTACGAGGCAAAATTCGTGCATCTGCGCGACGACGACGTGGCCTATGTGCTGGACAAGGCGTGGCGCTGCACCAATGGCTACCCGGTGACCGATCCGCGCATTTCGATGTGGGACGCGGATGGCGCGCTGCTGACCAGCACGCCAGCCAGTTTCGGCTTCAGCGACATCAACCGCGTGACCGTGGACAGCGGCGGCGGCGTGCAGGCGGTGGCGCCGGCCAGCAACAACGAATGGCTGGTGCTGCGCCGCTACACGGCCGACCTGTCCAGCTTCCAGTCCTGGGAGCTGCGCGACAAGGCGCCGCTCAACCGCACCATGAAGCACATCGCGGCGACCTACGACCCGAGTACCGGCATCATCTACGCCACCGACAAGCAGTACCTCTATGCCTACGACGGCAACAGCGGTGGCACGCAGCCGCCGTACATCGGTGCGCTGAATGGCGGCGCCGGCTTCCTGTCGGCGGTATCCAGTGCGGCGGGCAGCAGCACGGCCGGCTTCACCATGGAGATCGACAGCACGGGCGCGCTGTACATCCCTGATCCCGGCACCGACCGCATCTACAAGTTCGCGCCTTCGGACTACGACGGCGTGACCTTCACGCCCGGCGCGCTGGTCGGCTGGATGGGGCGCTGCGACAGCGGCCCGAACTGCGACGACGCCAACGGCCGCAGCTTCGGCTATAGCTGCACGGACGCCACCTGCAGCGTGGCGACGACCAGCGGCAGCGCGCCGGGGCAGTTCGACACGCCGCTGGGCATGGCGCTGGATCCCAAGGACATGCTCTACGTCACCGACTACGAAAACTACCGCGTGCAGCGCTTCACGCCGCTGGGCGACTTCGCCGGACAGGCAGCGTCGACCTGTGATGGCGGCTGCTTTGTGCTCGGTGACATGGGCAAGCCCACCGACATCAGCGTCAACGCCAGCAAGTTCCATGTGTTGGATCGCGAGTATTCGCTGCTGCACGTATTCGAGACCGCGCCATTCAAGGACATCACCGAGAGCAGCGTCACCGTCGCTTATGCATCGGACAACGACTTTCAGGGCACCGACAGTTTCCAGTTCCGCGCCAATGACGGTCTGGTCGACAGCAACACCGGCACGGCGAGCATCACCGTCAATCGCAATTTCCGCGCGCCGGAAGCGCACGATGCCAGTCATTCGCTGGACGAGGATGCGGCGCTTGATTTCGTGCTCGACGCCAGCGATCCCGACGGCATCACCGGTGTCGACTTCAACGGTCTCGACACGTTGACTTACAGCATCGTGCAGCTGCCGGAACACGGCACGCTGAGCGGCAGCGGCGCCAATCGCCACTACACGCCGGATGCGGACTACAGCGGTGACGACGCCATCGCCTTCCGGGTCAACGACGGCCGGTTCGACTCTAATATCGCCGTGGTCACGCTGACGGTGAATCCGGTGAACGATCCGCCGGTGGTGCGCTTCACCAATCAGAACTCGCGCATCGTGCCGAAGAAGGTCTGGCCATTGCTGCGCGGCAAGATTGCCGGTAGTGCGCTGCAGGCGGGGCGCGGCTTCCCGTTCCCGCTGCTGGCCGAATACGACGATCCGGACATCGGGCAGCCGCATTTCGTGCAGATCGCCTGGGGCGACGGCAGCAGCCAGTCCAGCAACGACGTGACGCCGATGGACCCGAACGCCGATCCGAAGCCACCGGTGATCACGCCGACGCACGATGGCCTGGGCCAGGTGGTGGCCGAGCACATCTATACCGACCTTGGTAGCAGGACCATCGACGTCACCCTGCTCGATGGCAGCGGCACCGACGGAAATGTGCAGACGACGGTGGAGGTGATCGACATGATCGACCTCACCATCGAAGAAACGCCGGCCAGTCCGGACCTGCCGCCGCCGGGCTCGCAGGTGACCATGCTGTTCGACGTCGGCAACGCCACGCCGCAGGGCGGCGTCAGCGGCATCAACGCCACCGGCGTGCGTTTCGAGGGCACCTTGCCAGCGGGCGTGGTGCTGGTCGGCGTGACACCGGGCAAAGGCAGCTGCAGCCACGTCGATCCGGTCACTACCTGCGACATCGGCACGCTGACGCCGGGCGAAACCACCCAGATCAGCATCACTGTGCAGGCGCCAGTGGCCTTCGATCCCGACGAAAACCCGTACTACGCCGATGTCGATGGCGTGGAGTCGGATGCCGGGGGCGACAACCTGCTGTCGGTCGCCATCCCGGTGCAGAGCTACCGCATCTTCGAGGACAGCTTTGGAGAATAACGACCGCGTTCCTGCCCAACTCTTCAGGAATCTTTGAGTGGCTTGACCTGGCTCAATGCGGGTTTCCGGGCGTGCGCCGACCATGCCAGGCAACGGGCGGAGCCCTTCTGGAGAGCATGGTCATGAACACGGAAACGCGATGCCGGCCATGGTGTCGGCAGCTGCTCGCCGCGGCGGTCGCACTGTCGCTGTCGCCCACGCTGGCCTTTGCCGGTGACTTCAGCGCCAGCGTGGATGCACGCTATCGCTACGAGCATGTCGATGACGATGCTTTCGCCAACAGCGCCGACGCACACACGCTGCGCCTTCGCGTCGGCGGCATTTGGCAGTGGTCGCCGCAGTGGTCGTTGCATGGCACGCTGGAGCAGACCAGCAACCTGAATGACGGCTTCAACAGCACGCGCAATGGCGAGACGAGCTATCCCGTCGTTGCCGATCCACGCAGCACCGAGCGGGACGAGCTGTTCGTCGCCTACGGCAGCGAGCGACTGCAGGCGCGCCTCGGACGACAGGTGATCAACCTCGACAACCAGCGCTACATCGGCGCCGTGGGCTGGCGGCAGAACCGGCAGAGCTTCGACGGCATCGCGCTGGATTACGACGTCGGCGAGCAGCGGCAGCTGAGTTATCGCTATCTCAGCCGCGTGATCCGCGTGTTTGGCGAGCATCATCCCAACGACGTGCTGGCCCATCGCGATCTCGATGGCCATCTGTTCCATTTCAGTCATCCCGCCTTTGATGGCCGGCTGGTCGAATACGTCTATCGCGTCGAGGACCACGATGTCGCCACCGATTCCAATACGACGGTCGGCCTGCGCTACACGCGGGATGCGAAAGCGGTGGGCAACTGGTCGCTGGGCCTTGATCTGGCGCGGCAGCAGGCGAACGCCGACAATCCGCTGGACGGCAGCGCGACCTATTGGCGCATCGAGCCCGGCTATCGCTTCGAAGCCATCTCGCTGCAGGGTGGCTGGGAACGTCTCGGCGGCGATGGCGGCTACAGCTTCCGCACGCCGCTGGCGACAGGTCATGCCTTCAACGGCTGGGCCGACCGCTTCCTTGCCACGCCGCTGGACGGGCTCGATGACCGCTTCATCGGCGTCAACGGCAAGCTGGGTGAATCCACCTGGTCGGCCACCGCGCACCGCTTCGACGCCGTACACGGCGATGCGCGCTTTGGCGACGAACTGGATCTGTCGCTGGCACGCGATCTCGGGCATGGTTTCAAGGGGCTGCTGAAGCTTGCCGACTTCCGCGGCGACGCGCTACCCGATGTGCGCAAGCTGTGGTTGCAGATCGACTATCACTACTGAGTGATGATCAGTGCGGACACGAAAAGGCCCGATATCACCGGGCCTTTTCTGTTTGCGCCTGATTGGATAGCGCGTCAGTTCCCGGTGTCCGCCTGGCCTGTCTTCACAAGCGCGCTGCGTACGGCGTCAACGAAGGCGGGATCAGGGCTGGCGCCGAGTTGTTCGGTGCGAGCGAGGATGCGGCCGTCGGCGTCGATCAAGCTGATCACGCTGGAATGGTTGAAGCCGCCTTCGGGTAGTTCGCGGTACTGGATGCCTAGCAGCGCCGAGATCGGACGCACATCGCTTGGTCGGGGTTGGAACAGCGACCAGCGCGCGCTGTCGATATGGCGTTCGTCGGCCAGTTGGGTGAGGACGTCGGGGCTGTCGTGCTTGGCGTCGAAGGTGATCATGCTGACGCGAAGGCGCTGGCGTTGTTCGTCGTCGAGCTCGTGTTCAATGCGCTTTAGCTGGTCGATGATCATCGGGCAGACGTACTTGCAGCTGGCGTAGAACATGCTGACCAGGCGCACGTCGCCGGCCTGGTCCGTAAAGGTCGCAACCTTGCCGTTCTGGTCGGTGAGCCGGGCTTCGAGCTGGTAGATCGAGGCGTCCGGCAGCAGCGCGGGTTTCGTTGCCGGCATGTCGCCCATGGCCGCCATCATCGCGGCGTGGTCGTGGTGGCTGTGCGGCTTCTCGCTCGTCGTATCGCTCTTTCCGTCAGCCGCGATGGCGGCGGACGTGGACAGTGCGAACGCCAGCGTGATGGCCATGGCGTTCTGGATCAGGGATGGCTGCTTCATGTGGTGTTCTCCGTGGCCGCCAGCCATTCAATCGGTGGCGCCCTGTGTGGCCGCGCCATTGCGGGCGCAGCGGAAGCCAAGGTTGCGCGTGGTGCTGGCGGCGTTCATCGCGCTCAGCATGGCGATGCGCATCAGCACGGCGTAGTTCTCGCGATCGTTCATCGAGATCGCGCCGGCGCCGCAGAACTTGAGCAGGTCGGGATCGCCCTGCTTGCGGCTGTCGGCGGCGACGTACAGGGCGTTGAAGTCGTCGACCCATTCCCAGACCAGACCGTGCAGGTCGCGTAGGCCCCACACGTTGGGGTCGCTGTCGCCGACGGCCGGCAGCGGCTGGTTGGATGGTCGCGAGTACCAGGCGAGGATGCGTTCGCGCCAGGCGGGATCGTCGCGGGCGTCGCGACGGGTTTCATCGGCGGCTGCGGCGTACTCCCATTCCGACCAGGTCGGCAGACGCGCATCCTGCGCGGCGCAGTAGGCGTTGGCCGCGAACCAGCTGACACGCGTCACCGGCTGCTGCGCCTGTCCTTCGGCGAGCTGGGTCGGGCCGATCCAGTGCGACAGGTATTCGCCGTCGACGAACACCTGGGGCGCGCGATCCCGTTGCCACTGCGGATGGGACGTCACGAATTCGAGGAAGTCGGCGTTGCTGACCGGTGTCGTCATCATGGCGAAGTCGTCGACATGCACTGGGGTGTCGCCGTCGCCGACCTTGATCACCGAGCGGTAGTCGCCGCCTTCGATCGTGACATAGGACGCGGGCTGCTGCCCGGCCGCCGCGAGGGCGGTTGCGGGCAGCAGGGCCAGCATCAGCAGGCGTGCCTGGATTGAGCCGGCCATGCGCATGTCAGTGCGCGGCGCCTTCGGGACGCGGCGTGGCTTCGCGGACTTTCGCGACGTCGTCCTTGGTGACCTGACCGCCGTCGTTGCCCCAGCTGTTGAGCACGTAGGTCAGGATGTTGGCGATTTCGTCGTCGGTGTGCTGGCTCATCGGCGGCATCACCGAGTTGTAGTCCTTCCCGTTGACGGTGACCGGGCCGTTCAGGCCGTTGAGCACGATGCCGATCAGCTGATCGCGATGCGCCTTCAGGTAGTCGGACTTGGCCAGGGGTGGGAACACGCCGGGCAGGCCTTCGCCGTTGGACTGGTGGCAGACCGAGCAGGTGCCGTTGAACAGCACGGAGCCGGCCTTGATTTGTTCCTCCAGCGTCAGCGTGCCGGCGGCGGCGGCGGATGCGGCAGCGGCGACCGGCGCCTGACTGACCGCCTTGTCGCCTAGGTAGACCGAGTCGACTTCCTTGCCCGAGTAGATCGCCTTGTTCTCCGGGCCATCGACCTTGAGGATCGCCAGTGCGCCCTTGTTGAAGGCACGGAAGATGCTGTGGTCGACCATGATGTAGCTGCCCGGCACTTCGGTGTGGAACTGCGCGATCATCGCGCCGCCGGCCGGGATCAGCGTGGTCTGTACGTTCTCCTGAAAATGGGTGCCGCCTTCGTACCAGACCTTGTCGAAGATCTCGCCGATGACATGGAAGCTGGACACCAGATTCGGCCCGCCGTTGCCGACAAACAGACGCACGCTCTCGCCGGTCTTGGCGCTGATCGCGTTGTCGCCCACCAGCGAGCCCTCCGCGCCATTGAACAGCACATAGGTTGCGTTCTCGTCGATGGCCTTCTGCATGTCGAAGTCCTGATGGCCCTTCTCGCGGTACTTGCCCACTGTGTAGAAATCGCCCTGCATCACGTAGTACTCGTGATCCACCGGGGTCAGGCCCTCCGGCGGTTCGACCAGAATCAGGCCGTACATACCGTTGGCGATATGCATGCCCACCGGCGCGGTGGCGCAGTGATACACGAACAGACCTGCGTTGAGCGCCTTGAAGGTGAACTGCGATTCGTGTCCCGGAGCGGTAAAACTTGATGCTGCGCCGCCACCCGGCCCGGTGACGCCGTGCAGATCGATGTTGTGCGGCATCTTGGAGTCAGGATGGTTCTTGAGGTGAAACTCCACGGTGTCACCCTGGCGCACGCGGATGAAGCTGCCGGGCACGGTGCCGCCAAAGGTCCAGAACGTGTAGGTCACGCCCTCGGCGATTTCCTTTTCCAGTTCGACGACTTCGAGGTCGACGATGACCTTGGCCGGGTAGTTGCGGCCGGTGGCCGGTGGGACATGTGGTGGGCTGGTGAGGACAGCGTGGATGGGCTCGCCCTGCGGCGGGCCGAAATCGCCCTTCAACGAACCGCCGGTGTCGCTGGCGGTGGTCGTTGCGGACGGCGTCGCGGCAGTCGTGCTGCCATTGCTGTCACCGCAGCCAGATATGGCCAGGCCAAACAACAGCGTGGCGGCGATGCCCAGCATTCCCGATGCACGTGCCTTGTACATGTACCTGTTCATGCGTTTCTCCATTCGGAGTTGTTGACGTCATGCCGTCAGCTTGCGCTGCGACCCGGATCACGGCATTGACGCAGGTCAACCGGACAGCGAGTTCTGGTTACGCTCAGCTTCACAAGTGAATCCAGTTCAGTGCGCCCAGCGCCGAATGGCTGCGCGCGACGCTGATGATGAAGAGATAGACCGTCAGGGCCGCGACAAACCAGAGTCGACGTTGGCGCTGGGTTTTGCCGCGTTTCAATGCGAGTGAGCCGAGCACGATGTAGACCACCAGCAGCAGCACCTTCACGGTGAGCCAGGCGTGTACGAACGGGTACTGGTGCAGGATGGTCACCAGCATCAGTGCGGCGGTGAGCAGCACGGTGTCGATGCTGTAGCTGAGATAGCGCAGAGGCGCCCACATGGCCAGCTGCTCGCGCCCGGCCCACACCAGCAGGCCGCGCAGTCCGAACAGCGCGCCGCTGGCGATCACGGCCGCCACGTGGACCCACTTGATCTGGAGGTAGTAGGCGATCATCGGTTGTTCCCCGGGTCGGATGGTAACGCCGCTGGATGGCGGCTGCAGTCCGACGCTGTGCGCTCAGCCCGGTTGGCCATCGATGCGTGGCGTGAGGTAGATCCACAGCGCGCGAATCGCCCACGGCGCGAAGGCCAGCAGCCAGCCGATGCCGGCGGCGATCTGCCAGTCCAGCGGGTCGCTGACCAGCTCCGCGATGACGCGCGTCGTGGCGACGATCTGCACGCAGGCGAAGGCCCAGAGGCCGACGCGGCCCAGCTGTAGCGGGCGTCCAGAATGGCCGTGGCTGACCCGCGTCACCATCGCCACCAGCAGGCTGCCGAAGTAGCCGATGGACAGTGCGTGGATCGGGGCGCGGCCGAGGATGAAGTTGCCGTCGATGGCGAACCACAGGCTTTGTAGCGCGTACAGCGCCAGCGCCAGCGGCAGCCAGGCGAAGCCGATGAACAGCACGCGCAGCAGCGGCGGCGTCGGCTGTCGCGGCCACCAGCGCCACAGAAGCCAGGCGGTCAGCGCCAGCAACGGCAGGTCGCTGATCCACAGCCAGTCGTAGGCATGCACCATCTCGAAGCCGAGGTGCAGCAACACGCCGGCCCAGAATAGCGGAATCGCCCAGCCCGGACGATGGTCGCGATAGCCGGGCAGCACGCAGCCGGCGAAGAACGGCAGCATGCGATGGCAAACGCTGAAGTAGATCGGCAGCAGGAAGCCGAAGCCGCCGATCTTGATCGCCGCGTAGACCAGCCGTGCGTCCGGGTGATGCAGGTAGATCGCGAACAGCAGCAGCCCGCACCAGCCCAGGCACAGCGCGAACAGCATCGACTGGGCGTGGATCACCGTCGGGCCCGGCGCCAGCTGCACGCGCAGCAGCTGCACGATGCCCCAGAACCAGGCGAGCAGGCCCAGCACCACGCCGACATGCAGCAGGCGGCCATGGCCGGCCAGTCCCAGAGTTGTCAGCACGTAGGCCAGCGCGAGGCCGATGCCGATCGGCAGGTAGCGGCGCACCGTCAGCGCCGGCTGGCCCAGCCAGCGCGGAAACACGGTGAGCAGGAAGCCGAAGATGAAGGGCGTGAACACCAGATACTGCATCAGGATGGCGTGACCCCAGCCGGCGGGCACCGGACCTGGCGTCATCGCCGCGTTGGGCCAGCGCAGGTCGATCAGGTGCAGTGTCCACCAGCCCATGCCGAGCAGCAGGGCGATCATGCCGGCGAAGAACAACAGGCGGTGTGGTGCTATCGGCAGCAGCGCGAGATTGGGTCGCAGTTCGATCAGTTTCCTGTCCATGAGCATAGGCTGCGCGCGTGGACGGACGATCACCTTGACCTGCGTCAGCCGTGGGCCATCAAACGGAAAAAGGCGCGGCGACCCGGGGAGTGGTCGCCGCGCCGTAGCGCCGTCACGGAAGGGGATGCCGCGACGGCGGATGCTGCTTCAGTGCTCGATGGCGGGCTGTGCCTTGCCCTTCGGCCACAGCCACAGGCTGGAGGTGAACAGCGCGATCATGAAGGCGCCGACCGCGAAGATGGTGTCGCCGGGCACGCGCATCCACACCAGCAGGTCGAAGATCGGTTGGCCCATGAACTCGGCCGAACGTGCATACCAGTAACCCTTCTCCAGCGCCGCGTTGAGCTGCAGCACGCCCATCGGCAGCAGGGTCAGCAGCGCCATCAGCGACAGGCCAATGTTCAGCGTCCAGAAGCCGCCTTTCAGCAGGCCCTCGCGCCAGTGTGCGTCGGGCTTGAGGCCGCGCAGGCAGAACAGCATCAGGCCGATGCCGAGCATGCCGTAGACGCCGAAAAGCGCGGTGTGGCCGTGCAGCGGCGTGAGGTTCAGGCCCTGCATGTAGTACAGCGCCATCGGCGTGTTGATCAGGAAACCGAACAGTCCGGCGCCGACCAGGTTCCAGAAGCTCACCGCGACAAAGAACAGGATCGGCCAGCGGTAGCGTGCCATCCACGGCGTCGCGCGCTGCTTGCTCCAGGTGTCGTAGGCCTCAAGACCAATGAGTGCCAGCGGCACCACTTCGAGCGCCGAGAAACTGGCGCCCAGCGCGATCACCGCCGTGGTGGTGCCGGTGAAGTACAGGTGATGGAAGGTGCCGAGCACGCCGCCGGCCATGAACACCATCGTCGCGAACAGCACGTTGATGGTCGCCGTCCTGGCGCGGATCAGCCCCAGCTTGACGAACAGGAAGCTGATCACCGCCGTGGCAAATACCTCGAAGAAGCCTTCCACCCACAGATGCACCACCCACCAGCGCCAGTATTCGACCACGGCGATGTGGCTGTGCTCGCGCCACATCAGGCCAGCGCCGTAGAGCAGGCCGATGGCGACGGTGGACAGGAACAGCAGGCCGACGATCGACGAGGTGTCGTCGCGCTTTTGCAGTGCCGGCCATAGCGCGCGGCCGACCAGGAACAGCCACAGCATCAGGCCGATGAACAGGAAGGCCTGCCAGAAACGACCGATGTCGGTGTATTCCCAGCCCTGGTGGCCGAACAGGAAGTTGTTGGCCAGGTCCATCTTGCCCATCACCGCCATCCACTGCCCGGCGAAGGCGCCGACCACGATGACCAGCAGGCAGGCGAACAGCACGTTGACACCGAGGCGCTGGAACTTCGGCTCATGCCCGGAAATCGCTGGTCCGATATACAGGCCGGTGCCGAGCCAGGCGGTGGCGATCCACAGCACCGCCAATTGGGTGTGCCAGCTGCGCGTCAGCGAATACGGAACCCAGTCGGCCAGCGCCAGGCCGTAGGCTTCCTGTCCTTCGACCTGGTAGTGCGCGGTCATTGCGCCCAGCAGGATCTGCACCAGGAACAGGGCGATCACCACCCAGAAATACTTGGCCGTGGCCTTCATCGACGGCGTCGGCTTCAGCGCGGCCAGTGGATCCTGCGCAGGCGGTACCGGCGCTGCTTCCTTGCCGTGGTAGACCGCGTAGTGCCAGCCGAGCAGGCCGATGCCGGCGATCATGAACAGCACGCTGAACACGGTCCAGATGAAGCTGCTCGGTGTCGGCGCGTTGCCGGCCAGTGGCTCGTAGGGCCAGTTCTGCGTGTAGCTGATCGTCGAATCCGGGCGCTCGGCGGTGGTTGCCCAGGCGGTCCACCAGACGAAGGCGGCCAACTGGCGGCGGTGTTCCATGTCGCCCACCGTGTTGTCGCGCATGGCGTAGGTTTCGCGCAGGTCGGCGGTGGCCGGGTCGTTGCTGAACAGGCTTTCGTAGTGCGCGGCGACCGCTTCCATCGCCGCGGCGCGCAACGGTGAAACCCTGATGTTCTGCGTGGCAGCATCGTAGGTGTTGCGGCGGAGCTCGGGCCGCATGCGTGCGGTCAGCTCGGCCTGCTTGGTGGCATCGAGCGTGTCGAAGGCCGGTAGTCCTTCGTCGTGCGCGAGCAGGTCGAGCATGGCGGTGGCTTCGCGATGCAGCCAGTCGGCGCTCCAGTCCGGCGCGACCAGCGCGCCATGGCCCCAGATCGAGCCCAGCTGCATGCCGCCGATGCTCTGCCAGACGCGGCGCCCGTTTTCGATGTCGGCGCGGGTGAACAGGGTATCGCCCTGCGTGGTGACTACCGCCTCCGGCATCGGTGGTGCCTGACGGTGGATCTCGCTGCCCATGAAGAGCAGCACGCCGAACGAGACGAGCAGCAGCGTGCCCAGTCCCAGCCAAAGCCTGCGGGTCGTGTCCATGACGAATCTCCGGTTGTCGATGCCCGGCAGTATTCGCAGCGGTCAGACCGACTGCCATGACGCAGGTCAAGCAGGTCGGAAGCTGTAAGGAATCGCGCTATTCGCGCAGCAGACCCTTGGCGAGGCCCTCGATGCTGGTCATGTCGTTGATGACCATTTCGCGGCGGTCGACGCTGATCAGGCCGTTGTCCTGCATGCGTCGCAATACTCGACTCACTGTTTCCGCGGCCAGTCGCAGGTAGTTGGCGATATCGGTGCGCGTCATCGACAGCCGGAAGCGGGTGGCCGAGAAGCCGCGTGCTGCAAAACGCCGCGACAGGGTGACCAGGAACGCGGCCATGCGCTCGTCGGCGCTGTAGTCACCGGCCAGCAGGCTGGCTTTGCCGATGTCCTGGCTCAGCAGCTTGAACAACTGCTGCTGCAGGCCGGGCAGGCGCGTGGCCAGCGTGGAGATTGCCGGGAAGGAAAAGCGGCACAACAATACCGTGTCCAGTGCGATAGCGTTGCAGGGATAGCGCGCGCTGTGGATGGCGTTGAGGCCGATGATCTCACCAGGCAGGAAGAAGCCCAGTACCTGTTCGCGCCCGGAAGTATCGATCACGCAAGTCTTTACCGTGCCCGAACGCACCGCCGCAATGGCGGTGAATGGATCACCTTCGCGGAACAGGTGGTCGCCTTCATGGAACGGACCGGTGTGCTCGACCAGGCAGTGCAGCTCGGCCAGTCGCGACTTTTCCAGCCCCTGCTCCACGCACACCGGCGAAAACGCGCAGGTGCTGCAGAAGCTGAGCTCATCGCCATCGTCGGCGATGGGCTGTGGTCGCGCTTGGGTCAGTCGGGCCATGGCGCGGAGATTAGCAGCCACGCCGTGGTCGCCGCGAGTCGTCGCGGTCGACGCCCTGGCCAGCGTGCTGCCGAACCAGGGCGTCATTCAGTCTCTTGCGTCAATCTTCGCCAGTATCGTCCCAGGTGATATCCCATGCCCAGATCGCCGGCGCAAATGCGAAGCTGTAGTTGGCGCGCTGTGGTACGCCGTCACTACCTTCAAGAACACCGTTGACGTAGCGCTGGAAAACCACTGGGATCGCTGGCGCACCGCGAAATCCATTACCTTCGTTGCTTATCATGCTCCAACCGTAATTCAACGAGTTGGACGACGGGCGGGCATGAAAGCTGCCCTCGGAAGGCAATGGCGGGAGTTGATATTCGTTTTCAGATGGGAACTCCATTCGCCATGCACCCGGCAAATCCAGCACCGCAGAGGGTGCGATCTGGGATTCAGCCGGGTTGAAGCTCACTGCCATTATTGGCAAGGCCTGAGGATCCAATGGTTGTGGCGCGCTCCATTCTGTGTCCCAACATTCCAACTGTGGGACACCTACGCAGCCCTGTGGCACTCGATCATTGCCAACACGGTCATAGGTGGCCATCTGGACAAATGAATGGCCGAGCGGCACAGCATGATCCACCGGACTTCCCAGTCCGTCGCGTTCGGAGAAATACATCACCAACGGGTAGTTGATCACTAGATCGGTCGCTGCCCCAAGATTCGGGTTGATGTTGTAGCTGCCGCGGAAGTGGTCGACCATCAGCGCCGCGGCCATCGCGTCCAATGGCGTTGGCCAGGTATCTTCGCGACACTTGCCGTTGCTGCATACCCGGCTTTTTGTCTTGCCTTCATCGGTGCCGGTGTCGTGGCCGCTGGCCAGGTCGGGCAGTGGGTCTCCGGGACGGGTGTGCTGCACGCGGTCGGAATAGCCGTCGATGGCCACGCCGGGAACCTTGTACACGACCCCGCCTTCCACCTGGATGATCTGCCACTCGGCGAACAGCTGGTAGGCCTCGTGGATGCTGGGTGTATTGGGATTGCTCTCCCATTCGCCGACGTTCCACTTGTCAGCCAGCTGGGAACAGACGACATCCCACTGTATGGGGAATTGTTGATCTGCCGGCACTGTCCAGCCCGAGCCCATCAGGATCACCTCGGCCGAGCCGTACTCGGCGTCGAGATCGGCCATGCCGGAAAAAGGTTCGGCGCCCTGTTCACCATCGACCAGCAGGCAGGTCTCGTCGCTGCTGATCAGACGACTACCGCCACCTTCTCGCGGGCCAATGCCCGCCGTCCAGGCATCCTGCGGATCGTGGAAGTAAAGGCTGCCGCTAAAGACAACCGCGCCCTCCTGATCCCGCAGCCGCAGTTTGGCGATCTTCCGATAGGAAGCAGTTTCGTGAAGGTTCTGTATGTTCAGCAGCGTGGAATGCCCGCCGGTGGTCGTCCACAACGGCAATAGCAACACCTGGCCTGAGCCGCCCGGATCGACTTCCACCGCCGGCGTCGCTTGACAGCCGAGCAGCGCCAGCAACACGGCGCACGTCCGCGCCAGCCGTCTTGAGTGCTTCATTTCCGTCTCCTGATACGAACAGGTTTTTCCCGTGCGATGCGCCACGGGTCGCGTCCAGCGCGACCCGTGGCGGTTTGCCTACGGATAGATCACCGCCTCGTGGGGGCAGATGAACTGATGGTTGCTGATGGTCGTCCCGTAGCCGTTCTGGATGGCCAACTGCACCGTGACGTTCGTGTATGGCGTGCAGGTTGCGAAGAAATCCAGATCATGCCCGGTGGCCGTACCTTTCGACCAGGTCAAGTCCACCTTGCCCTGCGATTGCCAGCTGTCCAGGCGACAGGTGAAGTAGCCGGGGCCGCCGATCATCGGGCAGCTCGCGATGGCCGTCGGCGCGTTGGTGCCGTGACTGGTGAGCATGGTCTTGCCGAAGGCGTCCAGGGTATCCGTGATTGGTTGAAACCATGTAGGCAACGGGTTCTCTGGATCTGCAGGGCATTCGTGTGGACAGGCGCCCCCATAGTTTGTGCCTTGAACCTGACCGGCAACAGAGACCCATGGGCCGCCTGAATCGCCGTCAACCGTGCAACTCCCAGCTACTTCCGTTAGGCCAACAATCGCAGTTGCACCGTAATACCGCGTCACGTTGAATGCACTCACAGCGCCACAATGCGGTCCTTCCGAACTCTGGCCGTATCGACAGACGGTTGTGTTGATGGGAGCGATCAGGAGACCCGCCCAAAGCGATGGCACTGATAGCATCCCGTCGTTGTAGCCGTTGATTTGTGCCTGAGGCGTCCAGCCTGAATCCGTAGCAACCCAGCCAGAGTCTTTCGTTGGTGATGGGTCAAAGAATAATGTCTCCTGTCCTGACCCCAAAGTCAGATAGTCCGTAACTTGTGGCTCTGCATATAGCGTGGGCTGGTTCGCAGCACAGTTGGAGCTGGAGTAGGTCTGGTAGGGGGTTGTTGCAATGGCCATCTCACTGCCTTCGTGGATGCAATGACCGGCCGTTGCATAACCCCCCTCGATTGCAACGCCAACGGAGCAAGGAAATGCCCTGTATTTTGCGTTCTGGGTGTCCTTCAACATTTCCCAGGTTTTGTTTCGCGTTCCGTCGCCACCACGGACAGGGCCACTGGATGGAACGGCGTGACGAGCTGGCTTCAACTCGAACCGGGCAGGATCAAAACCATGCTGCCGAAGACCTTGGGCAAGTGATTCGCGACCGGACTCTCCTGCTGCCTCGTCGTAGCCGAGCACAACGCGGTTGCCGGCGTAGTCGATATGACTGCTGATCAGGCCAGCAGCAGCGAGCCGTTCGGTCGCCGTGCTACGGATGGATTCGAGCTGTTCCAGCGACTGTTCAACCGCTACCGGTACGGCGTCCAGTGCCTCGATCCGCTGGTGGTCGGCGGCGTCGCGGGTGGCCACACGCAGGCGTTCGCCGTCGAACCAGGCGCCGGCATAGCCAACAAGGCCGGCGTCGCGTATGCGCATCCAGGTTTCCGCCGCTTCGGCTTCGCGGGCCATGCGGGCGATGGCCTGTTCTTCGTTAAGGCCGTACAAGGCCATCACCGAGCGTAGCGTATCCACCTTGGTGGTCGGCTCGCCAGCGTAGGCTGTACCGTCAATCGCAAGCGCAGCCAAGAAGCCCAGAGCAAGTGCCTTCAGCCTGACTTGCTTGTTGCTTGTTGCTTGTTGCTTGTTGCTTGTTGTGCATGTCGTTCCCCATCCTTTTCGCGTATGACGAAATCCCCCGGGGTCGTCGCGTTTTCAGCAAACGCGAGAGCAGAACGTAGCATGATGATTTCGGTCGCGCCATCAAGAGCCGCTGGCATGGGCGCCTGCCTGCATTGCGCGCTCAGACGGCCTTGGAATAGCGCGGCTGTTCCTGCGACAGGCCGAGGTAGACGTCGAAACAGGCGGCGATCACCCGCAGCAGCAGGCGACCGCGGGCGGTGGCGCGGATGTGGCGGGCGTCGACCTCGACCAGGCCGTCGTCGGCCAGCGGCTGCAGCGCCGCCAGTGCGCCGGCGAAGTAGGCTGAGAAATCAATGTCGAAGCGCGACTCCACTGAGGCCACATCGATCTCGCCGCGGCACATCAGGTCCTGGATCACCGCCGCGCGCAGCAGGTCGTCGTCGCTCAGCTTCAGGCCGCGCCACAGCGGCAGGCGACCTTCGTCGATCTGCTCCTGGTAGACGCCGAGGTCGCGGTGGTTCTGGCTGAAGCTGTCGCCGATCTGGCTGATCGCGCTGACGCCAAGGCCGAGCAGTTCACAGTCGGCGTGGGTGGTATAGCCCATGAAATTGCGATGCAGACTGCCACTGTCCAGCGCCTGGCAGAGTTCGTCTTCCGGCAGGGCGAAATGATCCATGCCGACGTAGCGGTAGCCGGCGGCGCCCAGCTTCTCCACCGCCAGCGCCAGCAGCGCCAGTTTGGTGTGCGCCGGACACAGGTCTTCGTCCTTGATCTGCCGCTGCGCGCGGAACAGCTGCGGCATGTGCGCATAGCTGTAGACCGCGAGACGGCTGGGTCGCGCCTCGATCACCGTATCCAGGGTGTGGCCGAATCCTTCGAGATTCTGCTTGGGCAGGCCGTAGATCAGGTCGACGTTGATCGAACGCATTCCGGCATTTCGTGCCGCGTCGATGATGCGCAGGGTCTGTTCCACCGGCTGCACGCGGTTGATCGCCTTTTGTACGTCGAGGTCGAAATCCTGCACGCCGAGACTGACCCGGTTGAAGCCGATGTCGGCCAGCGCATGGACTTCGTCGGGCTGGATGAAGCGCGGATCGAGTTCGATGGAGAAGTCGCGATCGGCGGCGCGGCTCAGATTGAAATGGCGGCCGAGCACGCCGACGAACTCGGCGATCTGGTCCGGTCGCAGGAAGTTCGGCGTGCCGCCGCCGAAATGCAGCTGGCGTACCTCGCGGTCGCGGTCGAACATCGGCGCGGTCATCTCGACTTCGCGCACCAGCCGCAGCAGGTAGGCCTCGGCCTTGCTGACATCGCGGGTGATGACGCGGTTGCAGCCGCAGTAGAAGCAGGGACTCCAGCAGAACGGCACGTGTACGTAGATCGACATCGGCCGCGGAATTGGCTCGTCGTTGCCAAGGCGTGCCTGTGCGGCGAGGTCGTTCGGCGTGAAATCCACGTCGAAATGCGGTGCGGTCGGGTAGCTGGTGTAGCGCGGCCCCGGCTTGTCGTAGCGGGCAACAAGCTCGGGGTCGAACTGGATGTCGGGGAGGCGGCGATTGTCCATGGCCACAGTTTGGCGATTTGCGCGGAAGCTGCCTTGATCGGGGTCAAGGCTGCCGCGTCGCGCTGTGACGGCTTGCCGCCATCGTCACGGCAGTTCAGACTTTGTTGCGTTTTTGCAACTTTTCGGGCCGTTTCCCGACCATGCCAGCCATTTCACACGCCCACATCCTGATCGTCGACGACGAGCCCGACATCCGCGGCCTGCTGCGCGATGTACTGGAGGACGAGGGTTACCGGGTCAGCGACGCGCCTGATGCCGAAGCCGCGCGCCTGCTGGTGGCGCAGCAGGCACCTGATGCCGTGCTGCTGGATATCTGGATGCCCGGAGAGGACGGACTGTCCCTGCTGCGTGGCTGGGCCGAAGCCGGTCGTCGGCGTGGTGGGCTGGCGTTTCCGGTGGTGATGATGTCCGGCCACGGCACTGTGGACACGGCGGTCGAGGCGACCAAGCTCGGCGCCTATGACTTCATCGAAAAGCCGATCACCCTGGCCAAGCTGCTGATCACCCTGCAGCGCGCGCTGGAAGCCAGCCGCCTGCGTGCCGACAATGCGGCGCTGCGCCGGCAGGCGCAGCCGGTACGCCCGGCCGGCGACAGCACGCCGATGCAGGCGCTGCGCGAAAAGCTGGAGCGTCTGGCCGGGCACGACAGCGCGGTGCTGCTGCGAGGCGAGCCGGGCACCGAAAAGGAAGCGCTGGCGCGCTGGCTGCACAGCTTGGGTCCGCGTCGTGACCAGCCTTTCATCGCGGTGGTCCCCGGTGCGATTGCCAGCGGCCAGGCCGCGGCCACGCTGTTCGGGGCCGAAGACGCCAGCGGCGTGCGTCCGGGCCTGCTGGAGCAGGCGCAGGGCGGCACGCTGTTCCTTGACGAGGTCGCGGAGCTGGACGCGGAGCTGCAGCAGCGCCTGTCCAGCGTGATCGAGCGCGGCCAGTTGCTGCGCGTGGGTGGACAGCAGCCGGTTGACCTCAATGTTCGCGTCGTCGCCGCTACCGCACAGGATCTGGAGGCGGCGCGGGCGCAGGGGCGATTCCGCGACGAGCTGTATTTCCAGCTCAACGTGGTGCCGCTGGAGGTGCCGCCGTTGCGCGAGCGTCGTGCCGATCTCGCCGAACTGCTGGCCCAGTACGCCGCGCATTTCGCCCGGCGCGATGGCCTGTCGCCTCGACGTTTCGGCGCGGCCGCGCAAAGCCGCCTGCAGCGCCACGATTGGCCGGGCAACCTGCGCGAGCTGCGCAACCTGGTGCAGCGCCTGACCCTGCTGGGCAGTGACGAGGTGACCGTGCCGGAGGTCGACGCCATGCTCGACGGCCGTGCCGTGGCACCGGTGGTGGCGGCGGAAGACGCCATGGCGATCGACTTCAGCCTGCCGCTGCGCGAGGCGCGCGAGCAGTTCGAGCGCCTGTATCTCAGCCGTCGCCTCGATGAAGCAGGCGGCAGCGTGGGCAAGCTCGCTAAAATGACCGGCATGGAGCGCACGCACCTGTATCGCAAGCTGCGCGATCTGGGCGTGGAGAACCGTTCCGGCGGTCGCGACGACTAGTTGTTCGCGCGGTCTGACACGGGGACAGACATGGAAGACAAAGCGGCATGAAGATCCTGATCCTTGGCGCCGGCCAGGTTGGCAGCTCGGTGGCGGTGGCGCTGTCGTCGGAGAACAACGACATCACCGTGGTGGATACCGATGGCGGTCGCCTGCGTGAACTGTCCGAGCGCCTCGATATCCGCACCGTCGATGGCCACGCCTCCCTGCCCAGCGTGCTGGGACAGGCCGGCGCCGAAGACGCCGACCTGATCATCGCGGTGACGTCCAGCGATGAGGTGAACCTGATCGCCTGCCTGGTCGCCGACACCGTCTACAACACGCCGACCAAGATCGCCCGCCTGCGCGAAGCCGAGTACATCGAGCATGGCGACATGCTGGCCAAGGGGCGCAGTTCGGTGGACGTGGCGATCAGTCCGGAGCAGTTGGTCTGCCGACACGTGCAGCGCCTGATCGAGTATCCGGGCGCCCTGCAGGTGCTCGATTTCGCCGATGGTCGCGCCCAGCTCGTCGCGGTACGCGCGGTGGCCGACGGCGCCCTGGTGGGGCACCAGATCAAGGAGCTGCGCGAGCATCTGCCGCCTGGCGTCGACGCGCGCGTTGCTGCCATCTATCGCGGTGGACAGCCGATCCGTCCGGAGGCGCACACCGTCATCGAGCGTGACGACGAAGTATTCTTCCTTGCCGACCGTCGTGACATCCGCACGGTGATGAGCGAGCTGCGTCGGGCCGAAAAGGCCGCGCGTCGTGTGTTCATTGCCGGTGGCGGCAATATCGGGCGCTCGTTGGCCAAGGCGCTGGAGCGCCAGCATGGCGTGAAGATCCTCGAACGCTCGCGCGAGCGCGCCAAGCGCATCGCCGAGGACCTGCGCAACAGCATCGTGCTGGTCGGCGACTGCGCCGATGAGGACCTGCTGCGCGAGGAAAACATCGACCAGACCGACATCTACTGTGCGCTGACCAACGACGACGAGGCCAACATCCTTTCGGCGATGCTGGCCAAGCGCCTGGGCTGTCCGCGCGTGGTGGCGCTGATCAACCGCCCCGCCTATGCCGAACTGGTCGAAGGCGGCAGCATCGACATCGCGGTCAGTCCGCAGCAGGTGACCCTGGGCGCGCTGCTCACGCATATCCGCCAGGGCACCATGGTCCGCGTGCATTCGCTGCGCCGCGGTGCGGCCGAGGCCATCGAGGCGGTGGCGCTGGGCGATCGTCGTACCTCGAAGGTGATCGGGCGCTCGCTGGACGAGCTGGAGCTGCCTCCGGCGGCGACCATCGGTGGCGTGGTTCGCGGCGAGAAACTGCTGATCGCGCACCACGACGTCGTGATCGAGTCCAACGACCACGTCATCGTGTTCCTGCTCGACAAGCGCCAGTTGCCGCAAGTCGAGGCGCTGTTCCGCGCCGACGCCACCTGGATCTGAGCCAATGAACCCGGGGAATCGCTGATCGTGTTTTCGATGCGTTTCAAGGCCATCCAGCGCGTGCTGGGCGCGCTGATCGGCATGTCTTCGGTGATCGCGCTGCCACCGATGGCGATTGCCTGGGTGCTGGACGAGCATACGCTGGGCGCCTTCATCGACAGCGCGATGGTCAGCGCCGTGCTCGGCGGTTTCCTGTGGTTCCCGGTGCGCAATGTCGACTATGACCTGCGTCTTCGCGACGGCTTCTTCATCGTCAGCGCGACCTGGTGGGTGGTCAGTCTGGTCACCGCGTTGCCGTTCGTGTTCGGTGCGCCGCACCTGAGTTACACGGATGCCGTGTTCGAGGCCGCATCGGGGCTCACCACTACCGGCGCCACCATGATCGTCGGCTTGGACGTCCTGCCGAAGAGCATGCTGTTCTACCGGCAGAGCCTGAATTTCCTCGGTGGCATGGGCATCGTCATTCTGGCGGTGGCGATCCTGCCGATGCTGAAGATCGGTGGCACCCAGCTGTTCCGCGCGGAGAGCACCGGCCCGACCAAGGACAGCAAGCTGACGCCGCGCATCGCGGAGACCGCCAAGGCGCTGTGGATCGTCTATATCGCGCTGAACGTCCTCTGCGCGGTGGCCTACTGGCTGGGTGGCATGGACCTGTTCGACGCCATCTGCCACGCGATGGCGACGCTGGCGACCGGCGGTTTTTCCACTCATGACGCCAGCTTCGGCTACTGGGACAGCAGCCTGCTGGACAGCATCGCAACCGTGTTCATGCTGCTCGGCGGCATCAACTACGGCCTGCACTACATGGCCTGGCGGCGCGCTGATGCAGGGCTCTACTTCACCGATTCAGAGACCCGCGCGTTCTTCCGCATCGTGGCCGGCGCGATCCTGCTCGTTACCATTGCCATCTGGATCGGCGGCGACTTCGCCACGCTGGGCAGCTCGTTCCGCCATGCTGCCTTCCAGGTTGTGTCCAACATCACCACCACCGGTTTCGGTACCACCGGCTTTGACCAGTGGAGCAGCTTCACGCCACTGCTGCTGGTCCTGCTCGCCGTGGTTGGTGGTTGTTCGGGTTCGACCGCTGGTGGGGTGAAGGTCGCCCGCGTGCTGATGGTTCTGCGCCAGGGCTTGCGCGAGGTACGCCAGCTGATCCATCCGAAGGGCCAGTTCCTGGTGAAGATGGGTGGCCGCCGCGTTTCCGAGCGCGTGGTGCTGTCGGTGGGCGGTTTCATGTCGCTCTACACCGTCTGCTTCGTCGGTCTGGTGATCATGGTCAACGCCACCGGGCTCGACATCCTGAGTTCCTTCGGCGCGGTTATCGCGAGCATCGCCAACCTGGGTCCTGGTCTCGGCGTGACCGCCTCGAACTTCGTTGGCGTGAACGACATGGCGGTGTGGCTGTGCACCTTCGCCATGATCCTCGGCCGCCTCGAGGTGTTCACCGTGCTGGTGCTGCTGTCGCCCTCGTTCTGGCGCGACTGAGTCCGCAGCGGCGCCGTTCGGCGCGGCGTTACCATGCCAGTGGCGTGCTGGCGATGCGCTGGGCCAGTCGGCGGTAAAGCTCGCGCGCATCGGCTTCGGGCAGGTAGCTCATGTCGATACGCAGGTTGCCGCTCAGCGGGTGCGCGCCGGCGGTGTCCACCAGCAGGCGCGCCATGCCGTGCCGACGGTCGAACGGGGACTGCAGCAACTGCACACCCTGCAGCTTGTTCACTTCGGCGAAGCTCTGCTGCCAACCCAGCCAGCCGCTGCGCCAGCTGATCAGGTGGTCGTTCAGCGCCCAACCGCGGGAGGCCGCCAGACGCCGTTTGGACCAGACCAGCCACGGCGCCAGCAACAGCGGCAGCAGGCCGCTCCAGCCGATGAGCCAGGTGAGCGTGGCGCTGGCGGCAAGCAGCAGCCACAGCGGCCACTTCACCATGCGTCGCCAGGCGCGCGGGTGGATCGGCCGCCAGTCGAGGCCGTCCAATGCATGCGCCGGCAGCAGGCGTCCGAGCAGGTCGTCGACCACCGCGGGAGGGGCGATCGGCGCCAGTTGGGTGATTGCCGACGATGCTCCGTCTTCCTGCATGCCGACGGCCGTCTCCACCTGCAGTGACTGTCGGCCCAGCCAGCGTTGCAGCAGCGATTCGCGGCGGTTCCAGAACTGGATGCGCTTGGGCGGTGCATTGGCGCGGACCCGGTTCAGCAGGCCGCGCTCGACGCTGAGCCGCCCGCGCTCGCTGCGCAGCGCGAAGCCGTGGTACTGCACGAAAGCCAGCGCGATCGACAGCATCCGAAGTGCCACCATTGCCGCCAGCACCAGAGCGATGATCGCCAGCGTCCACCCCAGCCAGCCGAGATGGGCCGCCAGCGCCTGGCCGAACAGGGACTTCGCGCCATCGCCGATCCAGTTGTCGGCATCGTCGGGAACCAGTTGCCAGAACGCGGCAGCGGTCGCGCCGACCACGACCATGCCGCGGTTCGACACCAGGCCCAGTCGCGTCAACTCGCCCGCTCCGAGCTGGAGTAGCGGTGGCGTGGCGGTTTCGCCGTCGTCGGATTTCTCATTGCCACCGGTTTCCGTCCCGTGGTGGCTTTCGATCAGTGATTCCAGCTGGTTGGCCGCCGCCAGCGACAGCACCCGCATTTTCGCTTCCGCGCCATGGCCGCCCGCGGACTCCAGCCGTACTTCGGCGACGCCGAACAGGCGATGCAGCAGATTCTGCTGCAGGCTGACGTTGCGGATGCGCTGCATCGGGATGTTGCGGCGGTTGCGGTGCAGGATGCCCTCGCGGATGACCAGGTCGTCACCCACCACGCCATAGCGGTAGGTGAAGTACTGCACCACCGAAACCACGACGATGACGAGGCCGGCCAGCATGCCGATGAACTGCCAGCGCTCGTCCCCGTTGCTGCGGCCACCGAATACCAGCAGCGCGATCAGCGGCAGGGCGAAGCTCTGCAGCTGCGCGATCAGCGCGAACAGCCAGGACCAGGGATGCAGGCGACCTTCCAGTGGCGCTGCTTCTTCGGTGGCGGGCAGTTCAGACGGCGTCGTCATCGTGGCTCAGCAGGGCATCGCGAAGGGTTACGGCGTCGTCCGCCAGCAGGCCGTGCAAGCTGACCGCCTGCATGCGCGTGCCGGCGGTGTGCACCTTGAGCGTGGCCAGGCCGAAATAGCGGTCGATCGGGCCATGGTTGACGTCCACGTGTTGCACGCGGGATCGCGGCACCAGCGTTTCCGTGCGCCAGAACACGCCACGCCGGATATGCCAGCCGTCGGCATCGATGCGGTAGCCGATTCGCCGGTGCGCCGCGCTCTGCCAGATCCAGCCGAGTCCAGCCCAGAAGGCGATGCCGGCGAGCACGATCAGAATGCCAGGCCCGACGCCCAGGTCGAGTTCGGCGCCAAGGATGAGGCTGGTCACGAGGCTCAGGCCGCCGCCGAGCAGCACGGCTCGGAGCAGGGTGCCGATTCGCGCGCTCTGCAGCGCTGCATGGGGAAGCTTCTGGAAGCTCTCGTCGGCTGTAGGTGGCATGGCAACGGGTGCCGAGTCCAGGGGCTCGGCAGCTGGGGAGTGGTTGTCAGTCATGGCGCGAGCATAGCAATCCAGTCGCCTTCTTCCGGCCGGTCATGGCATACCGACGACGAGCCGCGCGGGACGTGACGCCGATCCGTCTAGTAGAGCGCGGATTCACCTTCGGGTCGCAGGCTGAAGCGCTTGTAGCCCCACTGGTATTGGGCCGGTGCCAGCTCCACGCAGGTCTGCACGCCGCGGTTCAGTGCGGCGGTGGCGATGCCGGGATCGCGATCGGCAATCGCCGGTTCTGCGGCGCAGATGCGGATGCGGAAGCGACCATCGGCCTCGCGTTCGGCGAACGCGAACAGCACGCTGGCGCCGGTGCGCTGGGCCAGCCGTGGCAGCAGCGTCATGGTCAACGCCGGAATCCCGAAGAACGGCGCGAACTCGCCCTCGCCGCGCTTGGGCTGCTGGTCGGGCAGGATGCCGACCATGCCGCCGCCCTGAAGCCGTTTCAGCAGCGTGCGCACGGCGGCGGGTTCGGCACGGACCTGTTCGACGCCATCAACGCCGCGTCCGCGCAGCAGCAGTGCTTCCAGCAGTTTCTGGCGAGGCGCGCGATAGACGATGGTCAGCGGCGCGCGGCTGGCGAGGTACTGGTTGAGCAGTTCCCAGTTGCCGAGGTGCGGCGCGGCGACCAGCACGCCGCGATCCGCGGCCAGTGCGGCATCCAGCAGGTGTTCGCCTTCCACGGCCCTGATCAGCCGCAAGTTGCGCTGCGCTGGCCGGCTCCACAGGCGCAGGCTTTCCAGCAAGGTGAGCCCCGCGCTGCGCAGGCTGGCATGGGTCAGGTCGCGCTGTTGGCGGTCGTCGAGCCCGGGAAAACACAGCGCAAGGTTGCGCCGAGTCACCCGCCATTCGCGCAGTCGCAGGGCGCCATACAGGCGAGCCAGGGCGCCGGCCAGCAGTCGGGCAAGGGGCGCCGGCAGGCTGCCCAGCAGCCAGACCATGGCGAAAAGCAGGGGATTGGGTTTGGCGTGTGGCGGCGTCATCGGCGGGCAGTCTAGCGGCCCATCGTCTGGCCGGCGATGCCGGCAGCACCGATAATGGCGCCATGATTGCCCTGATCCAGCGCGTGCGCGAAGCGAAAGTCGAGGTGGCCGGGCGCTGTGTCGGGCGCATTGGCGGCGGCCTGCTGGCGCTGACTGCCGTCCAGCCAGGCGACGACGATGGCCGTATCCGGCGCATGTGCGAGCGGCTGCTCAACTACCGCGTCTTTGCCGACGAGGCCGGTCGTATGAACCGCTCGCTGACCCAGACTGGCGGCGGCCTGCTGCTGGTGCCGCAGTTCACGCTGGCCGCCGACACCCGCAAGGGTCTCCGGCCCAGCTTCACCAGCGCCGCGCCGCCCGCCGAAGCGCGCGCCGGCTTCGGCCGCCTGCTGGCGCTGGCCCGCGAACAGCATCCAGATGTGGCCAGCGGGGAATTTGGCGCGGATATGCAGGTCTCACTGGTCAATGACGGCCCGGTGACCTTCTGGCTGGAAACCTAGGGCAGGGCCGATCACCAGGTCACTGTTTTCCGCCGGTTTCGTCGTTTCAGTACGGATTCGGGCAGGGATTGCTCGAAATTGCGGCCCAAACCTTGGATTTGGGCTTCGCGACCCGATATACTGAAAAGTTCATTTCTCCCCCAGTTCCCGCAGGTCCCGAATGGCGATCGAACCGCAGCAGCAGCAATCCGAGATCAAGCAGCTCATCATCAAGGGCCGCGAACAGGGCTACCTGACGTACGCAGAAGTCAACGACCACCTGCCGGACGACGTGGTCGACGCCGAGCAGATCGAAGACATCATCGGCATGATCAACGACATGGGCATCGAGGTGCACGAGCAGGCACCCGATGGCGACATGCTGATCTCGTCCGAGTCTTCCGCGTCCGACGATGACACCGCGGCCGAAGAAGCCGTGGCCGCGCTGTCGGCGCTCGATTCCGAGGCCGGTCGCACCACCGACCCGGTGCGCATGTACATGCGCGAGATGGGCACGGTCGAGCTGTTGACCCGCGAAGGCGAAATCGCCATCGCCAAGCGCATCGAGGAAGGCCTCAACCAGGTGCTGGCTTCGCTGGCCAGCTTCCCGTGGTCGATCAGCCTGCTGGTCGAAGAATACGAGCAGCACCTCGAGGGCAAGCGCCGCCTCAATGAAATCCTCACCGGCTTCGTCGATCCCAACCAGGATGACACCGTCGCCCAGCCGAATCCGCCGCCGTCCAAGAACGCCAAGGACGACAACGAGAGCGACGACAGCGACGACGATGACGACGACGATGACGACAGCAGCGACACCCCGGCGGACACCGGTCCGGACCCGGAGGAAGTCGCGGCCAAGATGCACGCGCTGGCCAAGCTGTACGACAAGTTCGTCAAGCAGCACGACAAGTACGGCGGTGACGACAAGAAGGTCCTGAAGACCCGCGAGCAGATGGCCGAGGGTTTCCTCGAGTTCAAGCTGCCGCTGGCGCTGATGGACGAGTTCGTGCGCAAGCTGCGTGAAGTGATCAACGCGATCCGCCTGCACGAGCGCTCGATCATGGATCGCTGCGTGAAGCGTGCGCGCATGCCGCGTCGAGATTTCCTGCGCGCCTTCCCGGGCAACGAGATCAATCTGGCCTGGGCTGACGACCTGATCCGCCGCAAGCAGAAGTGGTCGTCCGGCATCCGCGAATACCATGACGACATCGTCGCCGAGCAGGAAAAGCTGATCGCCATCCAGAAGGCGCTGCACCTGACGCTGGGCGAGATCAAGGAAATCAACCGCGCCATGGCCATCGGCGAGGCGAAGGCGCGCAAGGCCAAGAAGGAAATGGTCGAGGCCAACCTGCGTCTCGTGATTTCCATCGCCAAGAAGTACACCAACCGTGGCCTGCAGTTCCTCGACCTGATCCAGGAAGGCAACATCGGCCTGATGAAGGCGGTCGACAAGTTCGAATACCGACGCGGCTACAAGTTCTCGACCTATGCGACGTGGTGGATTCGCCAGGCGATCACGCGTTCCATCGCCGACCAGGCGCGCACCATCCGTATCCCGGTGCACATGATCGAGACGATCAACAAGTTGAACCGCATTTCCCGCCAGATGCTCCAGCAGTTCGGCCGCGAGGCCACGCCGGAGGAGCTGGCCAAGGAAATGGACATGCCCGAGGACAAGATCCGCAAGGTGCTGAAGATCGCCAAGGAACCGATTTCCATGGAGACGCCGATCGGCGACGACGAGGATTCGCACCTGGGCGACTTCATCGAGGACGTGAACATGTCCTCGCCAGACGACACCGCGACCGAAACCGGCCTGCGCGAGTCCGTGCACAACATCCTTGCCGGCCTGACGCCGCGCGAGGCCAAGGTGTTGCGCATGCGCTTCGGCATCGACATGAACACCGACCACACGCTGGAAGAGGTCGGCAAGCAGTTCGACGTCACCCGCGAGCGCATCCGCCAGATCGAAGCCAAGGCCCTGCGCAAGCTGCGTCACCCGACCCGTTCGGAAACCCTGCGCGGCTTCCTCGACATCGAGTAAACAGGCCGGTGATCACCTGACGAAAAGGCCCCGCCAATGCGGGGCCTTTTTCATCACGGTCGGCAATTGCTTCGCTGGTGGTTAGAATCCACCACCTGCCGCTGCCATATGCTTCCGAAAGTGCGGCAATTGCTACGGTGGGCCTATAGCTCAACGGTTAGAGCAGAGGTCGCAGGCTGATCGTTCTGGTAGCGCCGACCGGCGCGAACAGATCAGCCGGAGGTGTCGGCAAGGATGCCGACAGGTGAGTGGATAGCGTTTTTCGATGGGCCTATAGCTCAACGGTTAGAGCAGAGGACTCATAATCCTTTGGTTCCAGGTTCGAATCCTGGTGGGCCCAGATCTTCAGCCGCGGTCGAGTCCGGCGGTTTCCAGCGCCGTAAGGTACTTCGGCCAGCGCTCTTCAAATTCGCGGCCGAGGCGGTGCAGCACGTTCCAGCTGTAGATACCGCTGGCGTGGCCGTCGTCGAAGCGCAGCAGCACGGCGTAGTTGCCGACCGGCTCGATGGCGTCGACGCCGACGTTGCGCTTGCCGCTCACCAGCTTCTTTTGCGATGGACCATGCCCCTGCACTTCGGCGGATGGCGATTCCACGCGCAGGTATTCAAGCGGCAGGCGAAAGGTCTCGCCGCTGTCGAAAGCCACTTCCAGCACGTGCGAGGCCTTGTGCAGGGTGATGCCGGTGGGGCGTGGGTCGCTGGTCATCGCCCGGTCACAGGATGTAGCGGCTGAGGTCTTCGTCGCCGACCAGCTGGCCGAGTTGTCCGTCAACGTAGGCGGCGTCGATGCGGATGCTGTCGCCGCTGCGGTCCGGTGCCTCGTAGGCGATGGTTTCGACCAGCCGCTCCAGTACGGTGTGCAGGCGGCGGGCGCCGATGTTCTCCTGGCGTTCGTTGACCTGGTAGGCGACCTCGGCGAGGCGGTCGATGGCGTCGTCGGTGAATTCCAGCGACACGCCTTCCGTGCCCATCAGTGCGACGTACTGACGCGTCAGTGCGTTGTCGGGTTCGCTGAGGATACGGCGGAAGTCGGCCTGGCTCAGTGCCTGCAGCTCGACGCGGATCGGGAAACGGCCCTGCAGTTCCGGGATCAGGTCTGACGGTCGCGCCACGTGGAAGGCGCCGGAGGCCACGAACAGGATGTGGTCGGTCTTCACCACGCCGTACTTGGTGCTGACCGTCGAGCCTTCGACCAGCGGCAGCAGGTCGCGCTGTACGCCTTCGCGGCTGACTTCGCCGCCGCCGGTATCGCCGCGCTTGGCGACCTTGTCGATCTCGTCGATGAAGACGATGCCATGTTGTTCGCAGGCATCAATGGCTTCGGCGCGGATTTCGTCGTCGTTGAGCAGCTTCGATGCTTCTTCTTCCATCAGCAGCGGTCGCGCCGCCTTGATGGCCAGCTTGCGCACCTGCGGCTTGCCGCTGCCCATGCTCTGGAACATCTGTCGCAGCTGCTGGCCCATCTCCTCCATGCCCGGTGGCGCCATGATGTCCACGCTCTGGTTGGGATGCAGTTCGATTTCTATCTCGCGATCGTCCAGCTCGCCGGCGCGCAGCTGGCGGCGCAGCTTCGATCGCGTATCGGATTCGCCGGTGGGCGAATCGCTTAGCTCCACGGGATAGCCGGGGCCGCGACGCTTGGGCAGCAGCAGTTCGAGAATGCGATCCTCGGCGGCCTCTTCGGCGCGATTCTGCACGCGGGCCTTGGCCTGCTCGCGGAACATCTTGACCGCGGCATCGGCGAGGTCGCGGATGATCTGCTCGACGTCGCGGCCGACGTAGCCGACTTCGGTGAAGCGCGTGGCTTCCACCTTCACGAACGGCGCGTTGGCCAGCGTGGCGAGTCGGCGCGCGATTTCGGTCTTGCCGACACCGGTGGGGCCGATCATCAGGATGTTCTTCGGCGTCACCTCGTTGCGCATGGCACTGTCGAGCTGGGCGCGGCGCCAGCGATTGCGCATGGCGATGGCGACGGCACGCTTGGCGTCGTTCTGGCCGACGATGTACTTGTCCAGTGCGCTGACGATCTCGCGCGGGGTGAGTTCACTCATGGGCGTGGTGTCTTTGTCGGGAATCAGGCAGGCGTGCCGGCGGCGGGTGCGGCCAGCTCTTCCACCGTGATGTGGTGATTGGTGTAGATACAGATGTCGCCAGCGATGCCCAGCGACTTCTCGGCGATCTCGCGTGGCGACAGATCGGTATTGGCGACCAGCGCACGAGCGGCTGCCAGCGCGAAGGGGCCGCCGCTGCCGATGGCGATCAGGCCGTCCTCCGGCTCGATCACGTCGCCGTTGCCGGAAATGATCAGCGAATTCTCGCGGTCGGCCACGGCCAGCAGCGCTTCGAGCTTGCCGAGGCGGCGGTCGGTGCGCCAATCCTTGGCCAGCTCGACGGCAGCGCGCACCAGCTTGGCACCGTGCTGCTCCAGCTTGGCCTCGAACAACTCGAACAGGGTGAAGGCATCGGCTGTGGCGCCAGCAAAGCCGGCCAGCACGCGGCCATTGGCGAGCCGGCGCAGCTTGCGCGCGTTGGCTTTCATGACGGTGTTGCCGAGGGTCACCTGGCCGTCGCCGGCGATCACCACCTCATTGCCGCGACGCACGGAGACGATGGTCGTGGCGTGGAAACTGTCCTGCATGGGGTTCTCCGTTGCCTGAATTGCTGGAGATTGGGCCATTCCCGGCGGCTTGCAAGGGTTTGCGGCGTCAACCCTTGTCCTTGCGCCGTCGCGCCCGCGGATGCGCCGCATCGTAAACACGCGACAGGTGCTGGAAGTCGAGATGCGTATAGATCTGTGTGGTGGCGATGTCGGCGTGTCCGAGCAACTCCTGCACCGCGCGCAGGTCGCCGGAGGATTCCAGCACGTGGCTGGCGCAGCTATGCCGCAGCAGATGCGGGTGCACGCGCTTGAAGATGCCCTGGCGCTGCGCCAGCTGGGTCATGCGGTGTTGCACGCTGCGCGGGCCGATGGGCTGGCCATTGCGACCAGGGAACACCGGCTGCGAGGGCGAGGTCGCGTCGCTGGCCTCGCGCCAGTCGCGCAGTGCCGCCAACGCCTTGCGGCCTACAGGAACAACGCGCGTCTTGCCGCCCTTGCCGTCCACGCGGACCAGGCCTTCGTCGAGGTCCAGTGCCGACCAGCGCAGGCCGCAAAGCTCGGACAGGCGCAGCGCGGAGGAGTAGAACAGCTCCAGCATGGCGCGATCACGGCGATCGGCCGGTTCGTCCCCGTCGATCTCCATCAACCGGTTGGCCTCATCGACATCCAGCACGTTGGGCAGCTTGCGCGGCGACTTGGGGCCGCGCAGGCCGCTGGCCGGATTGCTGTCGACGCGGCCTTCGTTCAATAGATGACGGAACAGCGAACGGCAGGCCGAAAGGCGTCGCTGCAGGCTTTTCGGTGACAGGCCGTTGCGATGGCCATCCGCGATGAAGCTGCGCAGCATTTCACTGTGCAGTGCCGACCAGTCGCTGATGCCCTGGCGCTCCAGCCAGCCAAGCAGCGCATCGAGATCACGTCGGTATGCCGCCACCGTGTTCGCCGACAGTCGTCGACCATGCGCGAGATGGTCGAGGAAGGCGTTAGCGTCGGCAGCGAGCGAGGACATGCTTCGTCAGCTGTTGCCTGCGTAGCGTTTCAGCGCCACCACCAGCGACTCCGACATCAGGCGCAGGAACAGCGTGCCCATGCCGGGGAAGAAGCGGTTGGCGTCGTCGCTGCCGATGGCGAGCATACCGAGGTCGCCGAGATGCAGAAGCGCTACCGATTGCACCTCATCGGCGCGCTGGCCGAAAAGACGGTCGATCTTGTCCTGGCGCAGGCGACCACAAAGCGGCTCGCCGGATTCGCGGAAGGCACTGAACGGCTCCAGCGAAGCGTCATTGGCCGGCACGATCTGCAGCCAGTCGGCATCCGGCAGGCCGGGCAACGGCCGATGCAGCAGCACCCGTACCAGCTGGCTGCCGAAGTCCTCGATCAGGCAGGCGATCATGGTTTTCAGCGTTTCCGCCGCGTTGTTCGCGCGCATCAGCGCCAGCGTCAGCTGGTGCGTGCGCACGGTCAGTCGCTCGTTGGTTTCGGCATTGGCGTAGAGCTCGTGCAGGCGGCGGTTCAGCTCGCGATTCTTGTCGCGCAGCACGTCGAGCTGGTAGCTGGCCAGCGAGGTCGCCTGCCCGTCGTGGCGCGGCAGTTCGAGGTTCTGTGCCAGTTCGGCGTGCTCGGCGAGGAAGCGCGGATGGCGGCGCAGGAAGGCCGCGACTTCGCCGTGGCTCGGGCCGTCGAATGTGTCGCTCATGCGGGTACTTCTCCTTCGAAGACGAATGTGGCGGGACCGGCCAGCGCAACCGGTTCACCGCCGCCGTTCCAGCGGACCTGCAGCGTGCCGCCGGGCATGTCGATGCGCAGCGGCGAATGGACGCGGCCCGTGCGAATGAGCAGCGCGGCCGCCGCGCAGGCGCCACTACCGCAGGCCAGCGTCACGCCGGCACCGCGTTCGTTGACCACGAGGCGGATGTGATCGTCGCCCAGCACTTCCGCAAAGCCGACGTTGACGCCTTCCGGAAATCGTCCGCTGTGCTGCAGCGTGCTGCCGATGCCGGTGACGTCCGTGGCATCGAGCTTCTCGACTTCGATCAGCGCGTGTGGATTGCCCATCGAGCAGACGCGATAGGTCCATTCCCTGTCGCCCACCTCGAAAACGGCGGGCGCGTCGGGATCGACCATCGGCAGCGACGCCGGGTCGAAATCGGGTACGCCGAGGACGACCTCGAACCGGCCGTCGTCATCGCGCGTGGTCGGCACCAAGCCTGCCGGCGAATGCATCACGAACTCGCGCGTATCCACCGCGCCATCGCGCCATAGCCAGGCCGCCACGCAGCGCGCGCCGTTGCCGCATTGCGCCGCTGGGCTGCCGTCGCTGTTGCGGATGTCGTAGCCCGGGTGGCCGTCGCGGTCGGCTTCGATGCTGATGATCTGGTCGCAGCCGATGCCGAAGTGGCGGTCGGCCAGCTGGCGCAGCGTGTCCGCCGATGGCCAGTCGCGGCCATCGCGGCGGTCGAAGATCAGGAAATCATTGCCGGCGCCATGCATCTTGCTGAAGCGCAGTACCGATCCAGCGGACGCGTTCATTGCCGGGCGCTGCTGGCCTTCGGCGAATCCGGATGCACCAGGTCGCCCTTGTTGCCGCAGGCGGACAGGCCCATGGCGCAGCCAAGCGCGAACAGGAGTGCGAGGGTGAGGCGGCGGGTCATGCGGGTTCCTCTGAACGGTTGCCTTGCTTCTGGCGGCAAGTATAGCGGTCGCTTATCGTCAGGTCGGTATGATGGCGGCATGATCCAGGACTGGCTCCGCCTGCCGACGCTCGCACTACTGACCATTGGCGTGGTCGCAGCCCTGCTGTCGCTGTGGCCGCTGGTCGGCACCCGCCGCTGCCTGCGCCAGCGGCGACACATGGCGGCTACCCGGCGCGTCATCGTTGGCCTGTTGATGATGGCGCTGGGGCTGGCACTGATTGCCCTGGGCCTGAGCATCAGCGGCTATTCGCGGCTGTTTGCGGAAAGCACGGTGGCCGATATCCGTATCGAGAAGCTCGGCGAGCAGCAGTTCGTCGTTCACCTTGATCTCGGCCGTGACGACCAGCGTCGCTATCTGGTCAACGGCGACGAATGGCGCATCGAGGCGCGGGTGATCCGCTGGAAGGAACTGCCCAGCGTGATGGGTGTGCCGCCGCTGTATCGCATGGATCGCCTGTCCGGTCGTTACACCGATGCCACGCAGGAAATGGAAGCGCCGCGCAGCGTGTATTCGCTGTCGCAGGGTGCCGTGCCAGACCTGTGGTCGCTGCGGCGGCAGAACCCGAAATGGCTGCCCTGGGTCGACGCCGATATCGGCAGCGGCGTCTACCTGCCGATGATCGACGGCGCGCACTACGTGGTCAGTATCGACGGTCGCGGTGGCCTGCTGGCACGACCGGACGAAGCGACGCAACGGTTGCTGGACGAGTCTGGCTGGTGACCCCGGTTTTCCGTAGGCGCTTGCCGGCATGAGTGCGGCGTCCGGCGACAAGGCTTCGCGCAACAGCCCGCTGGCCGTGTTCGGCTATAGCGGCCGCGCGCTGCAGCTGGTCTGGAGCACCAGTCGCGGACTGACCGTTGCACTGGCCGTCCTCACGCTGATTGCCGGCCTGCTGCCGGCCGCCATGGCCTGGGTCGGCGCGCAGATCATTGATGCTGTCGTGACCGCTACACAGAGCGGCGCCGAAGCGGACCGCCGATTGGTGTTCGAGCTGATCGGCCTGGAAGCACTGATCGTCATCGGGATCGCTGCCGCCCAGCGTGGCCTGTCGCTGTCGCAGTCGTTGCTGCGAGCGCAGCTGGGCCAGCGAGTCAACGTGATGATCCTGGAAAAGGCGCTGACGCTTGAACTGGCGCAGTTCGAGGATTCGGAGTTCTACGACAAGCTGACCCGCGCACGGCGCGAGGCTTCGTCGCGCCCGTTGTCATTGGTGACGCGCACCTTTGGCCTGGCGCAGAACGGCGTGTCGCTGGTCAGCTACGGCACGTTGCTCTGGCAATTTTCGCCGTGGGCGGTGCTGCTGCTATTCATTGCCGGCCTGCCGGCCTTCATTGGTGAGGCGAAGTTCTCCGGCGAGGCCTTCCGTCTGTTCCGCTGGCGCTCGCCGGAAACGCGGCAGCAGCTGTATCTGGAAACCGTGTTGGCGCGCGAGGACAACGCCAAGGAGGTCAAGCTGTTCCAGCTTGGCCCGCTGCTGCTGCAGCGCTACCGCGACATCTTCCACAAGCTGTTCCGCGAGGATCGACGACTGACCATCCGCCGCGACAGCTGGGGCTTCGGCCTTGGGCTGGTCAGCACGGCGACGCTGTACGGCGCCTACGTCTGGGTGGCGGTGGCGACGATCGCCGCGCGCATCACGCTGGGCCAGATGACCATGTTCATGATGCTGTTTCGCCAGGGGCAGTCGGCGGTCAGCGCCAGCCTGTCGGCGATCAGCGGCATGTATGAGGACAACCTGTACCTGTCTACGCTGTACGAGTACCTGGAAACGCCGGTGCCGGAATCGCTGGGGCACGCAACCGTTGGGCCATCGCCCGGCGACGGCATCCGTTTCGAGAACGTGAGCTTCCGCTATCCCGGTGGCGAGGACGATGCGCTGCACGACATCAACCTGCACATCCGCCCCGGCGAATCGCTGGCGCTGGTCGGCGAGAACGGCAGCGGCAAGACCACGCTGATCAAGTTGCTGACGCGGCTGTACGCGCCAACCACGGGACGCATCCTGCTCGATGGCCACGACCTGCAGGAGTGGGACGCCAGCACGCTGCGGCGACGCATTGGCGTGATCTTCCAGGACTTCGCCCGCTACCAGCTGCCGGTGGGCGAGAACATCGGCGTCGGCGATGTCAGCGCCTTCCACGACGAAGCGCGCTGGCAGGAAGCCGCCGAGAAGGGCATGGCCGATGAGTTCATCGACGCCATGTCCGACGGCTACCAGACCCAGCTCGGCCGCTGGTTCAACAACGGTCGCGAACTGTCCGGCGGGCAGTGGCAGAAGATCGCGCTGTCACGCGCCTTCATGCGCAGCGACGCCGACATCCTGGTGCTGGACGAACCCACCGCGGCGATGGACGCCGGCGCCGAAGCGGCGATCTTCGCGCGCTTCCGCGAGCTGTCCGGCAACCGAATCGCCATCCTGATCTCGCACCGCTTCTCCACCGTGCGCATGGCCGACGAAATCATCGTCATCCGCCGCGGCCGCATCCTCGAACGCGGCAGCCACCAATCCCTGATGCAGCAGGACGGCCACTACGCCCACCTGTTCTCGCTGCAGGCGGAGGGTTACAGGTAATTCGGATCAGTGCTTGGCATTCGATATGCACTCATCGTTCAGTGCGTTGCCGCAATCGATGATTGAGTTCTTAACTTCAAGCGCATCCGAGAGAACATCTCTCACCCATCGTTGTGGAAATGACATCCCGCGATACTCGAACGCGCCGACGGTGCTTCCAACTTGATTTTCGTGGTTCACGATTGTGACGCCGTGATTCACCAACAATCTGTGCTTTGTCGTGTTGTTGAGCGCGTCAACGTACTTGAAGCTCTTCGACTCGCTAAGTTCAGCCACTCGATTCTTCAGGTGACTGCACGGAAGTCGGTCGCGCACCTTTGACAAACTGCATTGGTCAACAGAAAGCTTTGGTGAGATGACTAGCTCGTTAGTCAGTTGAGCGAAGTGCTCGAACATGTTTCTGGTTACGTGAATACAAGCAAGAAGATTGGCTTCGCATGTCAGATTTGCCGCATCGAAAGCGTCCTGATTTGAAGACCCTCCGAATACAAGCTTCAGGTTCTCGATGTCGTGAGCGTCTTCGACGTTGAGGATGCCGCTCAGTGCGTCGCGAGCGGTGTAGAAGTGATAGCTGAAGATTTCCGTGGCGCGGCCAACAGCTCTCAACAAGCTCATCGCTGGTTCCAAGTCATCTGGTCGCTGTCGGATGTACTCCCTCAGCGAAACGTGATCCCAAGTCCTTGTGCTCACTTTCATCTTGCCATCGAATGTTTGAGGTACTTCTTCGTCCAATCTGAGACGCCGAACAAATTTGGTTCAAACGCCTGCTTCTCGGCGATCTGCTGGAGCTTGCGGTAGCGTCCGGACATTCCATTGTGCCTAGCCTCCGTGTCGGTGCGCAGGATCACTGGCTGCTAATCGGCCCGCTCCATCGAAAAAGTCTTTACAGCACGACCGGGGTTGGAATCAGCGCTTGGTCGCCAGCCATTGTCGCAACCGATGATAGACGTCCTTGCTGCTGAGCAGTCCCAGGTGGTTGGTAGCGTGGCAGGTCTGGCGGGCTTCCGGCACAAGATCAAATCGCTTCGACGGGTCGCGGTGCCAGCCCAGTGCGCTGTTGACCGACACCAGGCCGTCGCCAATCGGACGGCGGGCGCCGCTGCCCGATGATTTCTGGCGCGAGGCGGCAATCAGCAGACAGCGAACGTCCTCGGGCAACGGTTCCAGCCTGTGGGCGCGACGGTGTGGTTGGGCATCATCATTGGTCATGGCTGCTGGAAGGATGCTGCCATCGCGCAGGTCGCGGATCCCGACGCTGCGGATTGCGGCGAGGCGTGTGAACGGTGTGGCGTAGGGGCTGAGAGCGGCCACGCTGCTGACCCAGTGCCCGGCGCGTTCCAGCGGCGCACCGAGGTGCGGCGTGCCGAGACAGATCAGCGCCGACAGTCGGGATCGCCAGGACTGGCCGTGTTGTTCGGCCCAATGGCAGGCGCTGCGCGACACCAGGCCGCCCATGCTGTGGCCGAGCAGGACGATCTCCCGGATCGGCACCGGCCAGGCATCGACAAGCCGGTCAAGCTGCTCCGCAAACTCGCGGCCGTTGTCGGCGATATGCCGGCCGCTGTTGTAGCGCAGGTAGACCGGCGTGTGGCCACGGTCGCGAGCGAGTGCCTGTCCGTGATCGTGGCCATCTCGGGTCCAGCCGCGGTCGTCCATGCACAGGCCATGCACCAGAACCAGCAGGCGGTCGCCGACATCCGGCAGTCGTTCGCGCAACGCCGTTTTGTCCGTGGGCAGCGCCTTGCCATCACGGCGGAACTGCATGTTGATGGCCAGCGGGTTGGCCTGCGCCGCGAGGTGGTCGCCGAGCACGCCATTGAGGATGGCGATCAGCGAGTCCGCCTTGCCGGACGTCCGGGTTAGCGCAGGTACTGCCGGCAGTCGGCGCAACGCGACATCCAGCGCCACCCCGACGCCGCGGTTGATGCCGCGGATGCTGCGGTAGACCAGGCCACTGATGCCGCCGGTGCGTTCGCCACGGCCCCTGCCGATCGGCGGCGCGACAGCACTGATGGTGCGGTGCTGGGTTTCGACGATGTCGGTGACGCCCTCGATCGCCTCGACGATCAGGCGGCTGATGCCCCGCAGTTCGTCATTGTTCGACACGCAGGCCCGCCATCGACATGCCGCCATCCGCAGCATGGTCATAGGTTGTCGAGACGATGCTGACGATCACATTCCCACGCCCAGCTGATCCAGCACGAACGCATACTTCTCGGCGATCTGCTGCAGCTTGCGGTAGCGGCCGGACTTGCCGCCGTGGCCGGCGTCCATGTCGGTGCGGAGCACCAGCGGTTGGTCGTCGGTCTTGCGGTGGCGCAGGCGGGCAACCCATTTGGCCGGCTCCCAGTACTGCACCTGCGAATCCCACAGCCCGGTGCTCACGTACATTGCCGGGTAGTCACTGCGCTGCACGTTGTCGTAAGGCGAATACGACAGCATGGTGGCGTAGGCGTCGGCCTCGTTGGGGTTGCCCCATTCGTCGTACTCGTTGGTAGTCAGCGGGATGGACTCATCCAGCATGGTGGTGACCACGTCGACGAAGGGCACGCCGGCGGCAATCACGCGGTAGTCGGCTGGCGCCATGTTGGCGATGGCACCCATCAGCAGGCCGCCGGCGCTGGCGCCTTCGGCGGCAACGCGACCGGGCGCGGCGTACTTCATGTCGATCAGCGCACGGGTGACGTCGATGAAGTCGGTGAAGCTGTTGACCTTGTTGTCGAGCCGGCCGTCGTCATACCACTGGCGGCCAAGGATCTGGCTGCCGCGCACGTGCGCGACGGCGAACACCACGCCGCGATCCAGCAGGGAAATCCGGTTGGCGTCGAACCATGGGTCGGCGGTGACGCCATAGGCACCGTAGGCGTACTGGTACAGCGCGGCCTTGCCATCGCGGCGGAAGCCACGCTTGCAGATGATGGTGACCGGCACCCGCGTGCCGTCGCGCGCCTCGATGAAGCGGCGCTCGCTGAGGTAGTCGGAGGGCTCGTAGCCGCCGGGCACGGCCTGTCGCTTCAGTTCGGTGCGTTTGGCGCTGAACACGTCCACGTCGTAGACCGTGTGCGGCATGGTCAGTGATTCGTACTCGTAGCGCAGCACGGTGGTATGCGGGTCGGGGTTGTCGCCCAGCGACATGGTGTAGGCCGGATCATCGCCGGTGACGTAGAAGCTCTGGCCGCGATCCGGTATCACCCGCAGCCGGCGCAGCGCGTGGCTGCGCTCGTCCACCGCGATGAAGTGGTCGAAGGCGGCGAACTCGTTGATGAAGATGTCCTTGGAGTGCGGAACGACATCTTTCCAGTGCGCGGGATCGCCGAGGTCGTCATTGGCGGTTTCGACGATGCGGAAGTTGGGCGCGTCGCGGTTGGTCTGGATCAGCCAGCGCGAGCCGAGCTGGTCGGCGTAGTAGAGGACGTCGGTTTGCCGTGGAGCGATCAGCGTGAAGTGATCGAGATCGTCCACCGGCGCGCAGCGCGCCTCGCTGGTGGTGGTGCTCTCGGCGTGGATGCAGACGAAGTTTTCCGAGGTGGTGGTGTAGACGCCGAGGTAGAAACTCTCGTCCGCCTCCTCGTAGACCAGCACATCCTCGCTGGCCGGCGTGCCGATGCGGTGGTGCTTCACCCAGCGGCCGAGCAGCGTGGTGGCGTCGTTCTCGATGTACAGCAGCGACTGGCTGTCGCCGCTCCAGGCCAGTGCGTCGCTGACGTTTTCGATGCGGTCTTCGAGCACCTCGCCGCTGTCGAGGTCCTTCACGAACAGCGTGTACTGGCGACGGCCGACGCGATCCTCGACCCAGGCGATGCGGCGCTGGTCCGGGCTGACCGACCAGTCGCCGATGCTGAAGAACTCGCTGTCGCCGGCCATGGCCGGCTCGTCGAGCATCACCTGCTCGGCGGCGTCCGTGCTGCCTTCGCGGCGGGCCAGCACGGGGTAGTCGCTGCCGTCGACGTAGCGGCTGTAGTACCAGTAGTCCTTCCAGCGATAGGGCACGCTCTGGTCATCGCGCGGCACGCGATGGCTCATCTCGTCGAGTAGCGTCTGTTTGTCGGCCGCCAGCGGCGCCAGCAGCTGGTCGGCGTAGTCGTTTTCGGCCTTGAGGTAGCCGAGCACGGCGGCGTCTTCGCGCTCGTCGTCGCGCAGCCAGTAATAGGGATCGCTGCGATCACCATTCGGCGACGCCACGGTGTGCTTGTGGCGTTCGGCGATTGGTGGCTTCAGGCCCTGGACCAGTCGTGACGGCGATTCACCGGGGCGCACGGTAGTTACCCCGCGACCGTGGAAACCATTGCAGGCCGCCAGCAGCAGGGCGCCGCAGGCGAGCAGGCTTGTCGAACGTCGCCACATCCATCGTCCCTCAAATCCAGAACGCCCAGTGTGGCGAGGCGCCGCGCCGCCGACAAGCGCGAGGCGCCTGCCGGCGACGGCGATTCCGTCAGTCCTTCGGGAACAGGCGCTGCTTCAGGTAGGTGTAGGCCAGCGCCTTCTGGATGGCGCGGTTGCGGTTTTCAGCACCATTGTTGTGGCCGCCTTCCAGCGCTTCGAAGTACATCACGTCGTGGCCCTGGCCGCTCATCTTCGCCATCATCTTGCGCGCGTGGCCGGGATGGACGCGGTCATCCCGCGTGGAGCTCATGAAGAACACGGGCGGATAGTCCACGTCGGCCTTCACGTTCTGGTAGGGCGAGAACGCCTTGATGAACTGCCAGTCGTCGGTGTCCGGATCGCCATACTCGGCCATCCACGAGGCGCCGGCCAGCAGGTGGCTGTAGCGTTTCATGTCGAGCAGCGGCATCTGGCAGACCACGGCGCCGTACAGATCCGGATAGAGCACGGTCATGTTGCCCATCAGCAGGCCACCGTTGCTGCCGCCCTGGATGCCGAGGTGCTCGGGGCTGGTGACGCCGCGCTTGATCAGGTCTTCGGAGACGGCTGCGAAGTCCTCGTAGGCACGCAGGCGGTTCTCGCGCAGCGCGGCCTGGTGCCAGCGTGGGCCATACTCGCCGCCGCCGCGGATGTTGGCCAGCACGTAGACGCCACCCTGCGCCAGCCAGCCGGGACCGACGGTGTCGGCATAGCTCGGTGTCATCGAGATCTCGAAGCCGCCGTAGCCGTATTGCAGGGTCGGGTTCCTGCCGTCCAGCTTCATGCCCTTCTTCGACACCTGGAAGTAGGGCACGCGGGTGCCGTCCTTGCTGGTAGCGAAGTGCTGGCTGACCTCGAAGCCGCTGGCGTCGAAGGTGGCCGGCATGTGCTTGAGCGCGCTCTTCTCACCCAGCAGCGGGCCATGGAACAGCGTGGTCGGCGTCAGGAAGCCGGTGACGGTCATGAACACGTCGTCGGAGGATTCGTCATCGACGGCGCCGACGCTGACCTTGCCGATCTCCGGCGCGCCGGGCATGGCCTGCTTCGACCATTCGCCGGCCTTTCCACCGTCTGGCGGCGTCAGCACGTAGAGGCGGTTCTTCACGTCGTCCATCACGTTGATGACGAGGTGGTGGCGTGTCCATGTGTGGCCGGCAAGGGCCGTGGTGTCGCTGGGCGCGAACAGGAGGGTGAAGTCGCGGTCGCCGGCCATGAAGGCGTCGAATTTCGTGGCGATCAGGCTGCCGGCCGGGAACGACTTGCCACCGACGTCCCAGGCGTCGCGCAGTTCGACCAGCAGCCACTCGCGATGGACGCTGGGCTGCGCGGATTCCGGCACGTCGATCTTGTGCTTGCCGCCGTCCTTGTCGAGCAGGAAGGTCTCGTTGCTGAAGATGGCCGGGATGCGGTAGAGGAAGTCGCGCTCGTAGCCCTTGGTGTGGTCGCGGGTGGCGAAGGCGCCCAGATCTTCCGGCTTCACCTCGAACACCAGCGGTGCGTCGTTCATCGGCGTGCCGCGCTTCCACACGCGCACTTCGCGCGAGTAGCCCGAGCTGGTCATCGAGCCTTCACCGAAGTCAGTGGCGGCGAACACGGTGTCGCGATCGATCCAGCCGAGGCTGCCTTTCGCTTCCGGTCGATAGAAACCGTCCTTTACCCAGCGCTTGTTGGCCAGGTCGAATTCGCGGGTGACATCGGCATCCTTGCCGCCGTCGGACAGGGCGATCAGGCAACGCTGGTAGTCGGGGGCGAGGCAGTCGGCACCGTGCCAGACCCAGCGCTTGCCCTCGCTTTCATTCAGCGCGTCCACGTCGATGACGGTTTCCCAGGCCGGCTTGTCCTTGCGGTACTCGGCCAGCGTGGTGCGGCGCCAGATGCCGCGCGGGTGATCGGCGTCCTGCCAGAAGTTGTAGAAGTGGTCGCCAATCTTGTCGACGTAGGCGATCTTGTCGTTCGAGTCGAGGATGGCCTGGATGTCGTCGCGCAGCGCATCGAAGCCCTCGGTGTTGCCCAGCAGTTCGATGCTCGCCGCATTCTGCCGGCGCACCCAGTTGAGCGCGCGCTCGCCTTCCACCTCTTCCAGCCACAGGAAGGAATCATCGGACTCGGTCGCGGTCTGGTCGGCGGTTTTCTGGTTCATGTCGCTATCGGCTGCCTTGGCAGGAGCGGGTCCACCGGCCACCGCGGCCAGCAGGAAGGCGGAAAACAGGATGGATGGACGCATGGTGTGCCCCGGAATGGTCTGGACGCAGGACGGTAGCATCGCGTCGCACGGGGCGACCATGACGATGGTCATGGTCGGACGCGGCAAGTCCGGAAATCAGCTCGCCGAGATTTCCAGCCGGAAGCGCAGGGCGTCCGCGCCGTCCTGATAGTAGCGGGGGCGCTGTTCGGTGAACTGGAAGCCGTATTCGCGGTAGAGGCGGATCGCCGGCTCGTTGTCCTGGCGCACTTCAAGGCGTAGTTCGTTGCAGCCACGTGCGCGCGCCTGGGCGACCACGTCATCGAGCAGTTGCCGGCCCATGCCCTGTCCGCGGAAGGCGGGCGCCACCGCGATGGAGTACAGCCGCGCGGCCTGGCTGCCGCTGCGCGTCAGCAGCAGGCTGTAGCCGGCCAGTGCGTATTCGGTTTCGATGACACGCATCACCGCATGCGGATTGCTGAGATGGTGACGCAGTTGTCGCGCGCTCAGGCGGTCGCCCGGGAACAGTGATTCCAGCACCTGCAGGATGGGCAGGTCGGCCGCACGCGCGGTGCGGAGCGTCGGGGCGATGCCGGCAGGGGACGATGACATCGGATTCCGACTCCGCGAAGGGCCTCGATGAGGTCGCGTATTCTCGCTCAAAACCGCTTGCCTGAATCAATCCCCGGGAAAGGGCGGTTTACCCCTCCGCAAGCTGGCCAAAAACTGCGAGACTTTGCGCCGCGCGTGCCCGTCCGGCCGCATGTCGCGGCACAGCCGCCAATCCTGCCAATGACCCGACTCGTCATCGTCGTGGAAAAGACTGCCGACTGGGCGGTCTACCACCCGGCCAGCGAAGTGATCACCGCCACCGACTACCTGCAGCAGTCGCCCATCGCGGAAGGTGAGCGCACGCAGGTGATCAACCTCTGCCGCAACTACCGCTACCAGGGCATCGGCTACTACGTGTCGCTGCTGGCGGACGCGCGCGGTCACCGCGTGATCCCCTCGGTGCGCAGCATCAACAACCTCAGCCGCCGCTCGCTGTATGGCGTGGATGTCGAAGACCTCTCGCAGCGGCTGGCCAAGGCGCTGCCGGCGGATCGCGACGAGTTCAGCCTGCTGGTCTGCTTTGGCCAGTGCGACAACCCGGCACTGGCGGAACTGGCGCGGCAGCTGTTCGAAACCTTCCCTTGCCCCATCCTTCGCGTTGAGTTCGAGCGCGGTCGCATCTGGCGCATCGCCAGGCTTCGCGCCGTCGGCCTGCACACGCTGGAGGATGCCGAGCAGGACCAGTTCGCCGCCGCGCTGGATGGATTCAGCCGCAAGATCTGGCGCAAGCCGCGTGCGCGCAAGGTGTCGCGCTACGACCTGGCCATGCTCTACGACCCGGAAGAAACCCTGCCGCCATCCAACAAGAAGGCAATGCAGAACTTTATCGCCGCCGGCAAGGGCATCGGCATCGAAGTGGATCCGATCACCCGCACCGACTACGCCCGGCTGGCTGAATACGATGGCCTGTTCATCCGTGAGACCACCACGCTGACCAACCACACCTACCAGTTCGCGCACCGTGCCGAGCGCGAGGACATGGTGGTGATCGACGACCCGCAGTCGATCCTTCGCTGCACCAACAAGATTTACCTGCGCGACCTGCTGATCGCGAAGAAGCTGGCGATCCCCAAGACCGAAGTTGTTTTCCGCGACGACGCCAACGCGCTGGCCGCGCTGCCGGACAAGCTTGGCTTCCCCATCGTGCTGAAGATTCCGGACGGCTCGTTTTCGCGCGGCGTCAGCAAGGTGGAGACGCCCGAAGCGCTCAAGCAGGCGGCGGAAACGCTGTTCCAGCAGAGCGCGCTGCTGCTGGCGCAGGAATACATCTACACCGAGTTCGACTGGCGCATCGGCGTGCTCAACCGCGAGCCGCTATACGCCTGCCAGTACTTCATGTCGCGCGGGCACTGGCAGATCTACAACCACGCGGCCAAGGGCGGCACGCGCACCGGCGGTTTCGCCACGCTGCCGATCCGTCAGGCGCCGTCGGACGTGGTCAAGCTGGCCACCCGCGCAGCGGGTGCGATTGGCGATGGGCTTTACGGCGTCGACCTCAAGAAAGTTGGCGACCGCGTGGTGGTGATCGAGGTCAACGACAATCCGTCGATCGATGCCGGTGTCGAGGACGAATACCTCGGCGAGGATCTCTACCGCCGCATCATGGACGAGTTCCTGCGCCGCATGGAGCGGCGCCGCGTCGGCGTGCGCGACTGATTCGACCGATCAGGCGGCGCGCCGCAGCGCCGGTTCGACTGCCTTCAGGCGCGCTGGCAGCGCCTGCACCACGGAGTGCGGGCGACGCTGCGACGGACGGACGAGGAGAGTCCGCCGCAGCGCCGCCGCGCGATTGAACAGGTTCTGCCGGTGCATCAACAGCAGCGAGGCACCCGGGGCCAGCAGCAGCCAGAAACTCCAGCGCAGCAGGTCGCCGCCGCTGCCGATCAGCGCTGGCAGGCTCGGTAGCAATGCCAGTCCGACCAGCAGCCATCCACGCAACAGCGTATCCAGCAACGGATGCTCGGATGCCAGCAGGCCGGTGGCGCTGCGGCGGCGGAACTCGACGTGATGGATGCGCTTCATGGCGGCTCTCCCGTGGGCGACGGGTACAGCCTGGAGGCGCGGCGTCTCAAAAGCCGAGACGCCATGAAGCCTGGCAGTGCAATCAGCCGCCGTAGGCCTGGATCGCGAGCTTGAGCATGATCCGCGCTTCCTCGCGCAGTGATGGCGGCGAGACGATTTCGGCGTCCGGGCCGTAGCGCAGCAGGTCCATCAGCAGTTCGCGCGAGTTGCTGTAAGGCAGGCGCAGTTCGTAGCGGCCGTCATCGAGGAACTTGCCTTCCTGGCGTGAATGCCAGTGTTCGTCGGCAACCCAACGCGCGGCCTTGGCGCTGAAGCGGATGGTCGCCCAGTCCTTGGGTTCGCCGGAGAAGATGCCGTAGCTGGAGGCCAGTGCTTGGTCGAGCTTTTCCTCGGTCACGTCGTCGGCGGTGGCGTCGAGCACGGTGGGTTTGGACATGCGGTCGAGCGCGAAGCTGCGCAGGCCGTCCTTGCCGTGATCCCAGGCGTCGAGATACCAGTTGTCGCGATAGTGGGTCAGGCGCTGTGGCGACACGGTGCGTTCGGTCGCGGCGTTGGTCGAACGTGCGCGATAGCCGAAGCGCAGCTGCTTGCGATCGAGCACGGCGGTGGCGACGGTTCGGAAGCAGTGCTCGTCCATGCGACGCGTGCCGCTGGCGGTGACGCGGATGCGTTCGATCGGCCAGCGCTTGCCGCCGGCATGTTCGGCCAGCAATGTCTCGATGCGTCCCTGCAGCGGCGCCAGTGCGCTGGAGAGCACGTCCGGCCCGGTGCGCGACAGCAGCTGGTGCGCCACCAGCAGGGCGTGCAGTTCCTCGGAACTCAACCACAGGCCGGGCAGCTCGAAGCGTGAACCTTCGTCGGCGTCGTAGCGATAACCGGGCGGATCATCGTGCGAATCCACCGGTGCGCCCAGCACATCGCGCAGGTAGGCGATGTCGCGGTACAGCGTCGCCCGCGAGGCGCCGGTTTCCTCCATCAACCGCTTCACCGGGATTGGATAGCGGGCGGCCTGCAGGGTTCGGTGCAGGGTCAGGATGCGTTCGTATCGGTCCATGGGCCGATTATCGCGGGATCGCGCCGTCGAGTGCGAGCTGTTGTGATGACGCGGCCGCGGCTGAACCGGTCGCGACCGCCGGCGCTGCCGCATGACCAATGACCGTGGATTGAAGCCGTCGCGTCGTGAACGCTTTGCTTACCCGGGCTTAACGTCCGATTCGCTACCGTTCGCCGATGCCCGGACCCGACCCTTCAGCCGCGCAGGCGCTGGCCTCGCTGCGCCAGCAACTGGAAGAACAGCGCTGGCGGCCGCTTCGGCAGCCGGTCGGTGTGCGTGAGGCACACGATGGCTGGTGGTGGAAGCTGGCGCTGGCGCTGCTGCCGGCCGCGCTGTTCCTGGCCATGTTGTGGGTGGCGGCCGAGCCCGATGCCCTGCCGCCGAGGGCGGCGGTGGAGCGGATCGAAGTGGTCTTCATTCCGCGCAGCGCCACGCCGCGGCCGCCGCCTCCCGCGACCGCTCCGGCGCTCCGCTCACGGCCATCGCTGTTGGCGCCCCCTGTTCCCGAGCTGCCGGACACTTCCGCGTTGCCGAGTCCGGTGACCGATGGCACGGAAACTGTCTCTGATTTGCCACCACCGACTGCCGGCGACCTGCTTCGCCAGCTCAACAGCACCGCGGCGAGGCGCTATGACCTGGACGGCGAGGGCATTCCGCGGCATGGCAGGCCAAGGCTGCCGGGCCGCGCCGAGGCCTTCGTGGAAGGGATCCATGTGCGCGGTCGTCCCAGTCCGCAGCAGCGCGTGCAGTTCGTGCTCGGGCTGGTTGGCCTCGGTCAGCCCGATCCCTGCCCCGACGTGCGCCGCCACGTGCGCGATGCCATCGCCGCCGAGCAGCGAGGGCAGGGCGTGGATGGCGAACTGGATGACTGGCTGACCCGCGCCGAACGTTGTCGCCGCTGACACATCGGAGCCTTCTTCGTGTGACCCGGCCGGCTGCGGCCCGTACAATTCGCGGCTGATCCTCGCCGTGACCCTGCCCAACCACCATGGCTGACCCGAAACTCGACCTCAGCCGCCCGGTGGGCGATCGCGTCGAGACGACCACCTGTTACATGTGCGCCTGCCGCTGTGGCATCCGGGTGCACATCAAGGACGGTCGCCTGCGCTACATCGAGGGCAATCCCGAGCATCCGGTCAACAAGGGCGTGCTCTGCGCCAAGGGCTCGGCCGGGATCATGCAGCACTATTCGCCGGCGCGCCTCAAGAAGCCGCTGAAACGGGTGGGTGAGCGCGGCAGCGGCGAGTTTGTCGAGATCGAGTGGGACGAAGCGCTGCAGATTGCCACCGACTGGCTGCGTCCGGTCCGCGAACGCAATCCGGATGAGCTGGCCTTTTTCACCGGTCGCGACCAGAGCCAGGCGCTGACCGGCTGGTGGGCGCAGGCTTTCGGTACGGTGAACTACGCGGCGCACGGCGGTTTTTGCTCGGTGAACATGGCGGCCGGGGGGCTGTACAGCATTGGCGGCAGCTTCTGGGAGTTCGGCGAGCCGGACTGGGAGCGCAGCCGCTACCTGATGTTGTGGGGCGTCGCCGAGGATCACGACAGCAACCCGATCAAGCTCGGCCTCGGCACGATGAAGAAGCACGGCGCGAAGATCGTTGCCGTCAATCCGATCCGCAGCGGCTACGGCGCCATCGCTGACGAATGGATCGGCATCCGCCCCGGCACCGACGGGCTATTCGCCTTTGCGCTGATCCACGAACTGCTGCGTACCGACCGCATCGACCTCGATTACCTGGTGCAATACTGCAATGTGCACTGGCTGGTGATCGACGATCCGGGTGCCGCCGATCACGGACTGTTTGCACGTGATGCCGACGGCAATTCGTTGAGCTTTGATCGGCGAACGGACAGCTGCGTGCCGGCAAACGCCACCGGCATCCAACCTGTGGTCGTTGGCGAATTCACGCTACCCGATGGCCGCAAGGCCGTGCCGGTGTTCCAGCGCATCGTCCAACGCTACCTCGATCCGCAGTATTCGCCGGATGCGGTCGCCGAACGCTGCGGCATTCCGGCCGACACCATCCGTCGCATCGCCTGCGAGCTGGCCGAGGCGGCCTTCGATCACGAGATCCGCATCCAGCAGCCTTGGACCGATGCCAACGGCAACCGCCATGAGGAAATGATCGGTCGCCCAGTCAGCTTCCACGCCATGCGCGGCATCAGCGCGCACAGCAACGGCTTCCATACCTGCCGCGCGCTGCATCTGCTGCAGATGCTGCTGGGTGCGGTCGACACGCCGGGCTCGTTCCGCTTCCAGCCGCCATTCCCGAAACCGATTGCGCCGCCAAACCGACCGGGTCGCGAACGTGGCGAGGAGGGTCGTCTCGATGCCGCACCGTTGGGTTTCGTGCACGGCCCGGAAGACCTGCTGGTCGATGCCGACGGCAAGCCGACCCGCATCGACCACGCCTACAGCTGGGCCTATCCGCTGAGCGCGCACGGCCTGATGCACAACGTCATCCGCAACGCGTGGGCCGGCGATCCGTACCGCATCGACACGCTGCTGATGTTCATGGCGAACATGAGCTGGAACTCGTCGATGAACACGCGCGAGACGATGCAGTGGCTTACCGACAAGGATGACCACGGCGAGCACCGCATCCCGCACATCATCTATTCCGACGCCTTCGCCTCGGAGATGGTGGCCTACGCCGACCTGGTTCTGCCGGATACCACCTACCTCGAACGCCACGACTGCATCAGCCTGCTGGATCGGCCGATCTCCGATGCCGATGCGGCGTCGGATGCGATCCGTCATCCGCTGCTGCCGGTGGATGCCGACATCGAAGGACGCGAGGCGCGCGGCTTCCAGTCGGTGCTGCTGGAGCTGGGTGCGCGACTCGGCCTGCCCGGGATGGTCGATGCAAAGGGCGACGCGATCTACCAGGACTACGCCGACTACATGGTCCGCCACGAGCGCGCGCCGGGCGTCGGCATGCTGGCCGGCTGGCGTGGCGCCGACGGCAGGCAGGAAGGCAAGGGCGAGCCGAATCCCGATCAGTTGCAGCGCTACATCGACAACGGTGGCTTCTGGCGCGCCGAGATTCCCGAAGCCGCGCGTTACTACAAGATGGCCAATCGCGAGTACCTCGACTGGGCGCGTGGCATGGGTTTCCTCGGCAGCGACCAGCCCATCGTGCTGCAGCTGTATTCCGAGACGCTGCAGAAATTCCGCCTTGCCGCGGAAGGCCATGGCGATGTGCAGCCGCCGGATGAACATCGCGAGCGCGTCGCGACGTATTTCGATCCGCTGCCCATGTGGTATGAGCCGTTCGAGGGCGAGCAGATCGACAATGTCGACGAGCGCTTCCCACTGAGCGCGCTGACCCAGCGGCCGATGTTCATGTACCACGCATGGGGTTCGCAGAACGCCTGGCTGCGGCAAATCGCCACCCGCAATGCGCTATACGTGCATCCGAAGACGGCAAGTCGCTTCGGTCTCGATGATGGCGACTGGGCCACGGTGGCCAGCCACAACGGCGAAATCACCGTGCAGGTGAAACATGCGGCTAACGTGCAGCCCGACACCGTGTGGACCTGGAACGCCATCGGCAAGCGTCGCGGCGCCTGGGGGCTGTCGAAGAACGCGCCGGAGTCGAAGGACGGCTTCCTTCTCAACCACCTGATTTCCGATTTGACGCCCAAACGCGCGGATCGAAAGCGCTACGCCAATGCCGATCCTGTCACCGGGCAGGCCGCCTGGTTCGACCTGCGTGTGTCGATCCGGCCGGCCGATCAACCGGGTGAAAGCGCACCGCAGTTCGTGCCGCTCCCGGACCTGGGTGCGGGGGATCGGCATGAGCAGAAGCCATTGCGCTTCGGTGCGGATTTCCGCGATGGTCGAACGGAGCCGTCAACATGACCATGCTGCCCAAGGCGACCGGGAAGAAGCTTGGTCTGGTCATCGATCTCGACATCTGCGTCGGCTGCCATGCCTGCGCGGTGGCCTGCAAGGAGTGGAACGCCGGTGGCATTTCCGCGCCGTTGACCGACGAAAGCGCTTACGACGCCGAACCTTTCGGCATCTGGTTCAATCGCGTGCACAGCTACGAGAGCGAGCCATCGCCCCATGTCTGCGCCACCAGCGCACCGAAGGACAGCAAGCCGCCGGCGCCACTGACCGTGCACTTCCCGCGCAGCTGCCTGCACTGTGAGGATGCTGCCTGTGTCACCGTCTGCCCGACCGGCGCCAGCTACAAGCGCGAGGCCGACGGCATCGTGCTGGTCGACGAGGACAAGTGCATCGGCTGCAAGCTGTGCAGCTGGGCCTGTCCGTATGGCGCGCGCGAGTACAGCGCGGTCGAAGGCGTGATGAAGAAATGCACGCTCTGCGTCGACCGCATCTATAACGAAACCCTGCCCGAAGCCGAACGCCAGCCGGCCTGTGTGATGGCCTGTCCGACGCGGGCACGAGCCTTCGGCGATCTCGGTGATCCGGATTCCACCGTGTCGAAATCGGTTGTCGAGCGCGATGGCGTAGCGCCGCTGGAACAACTCGGCTATCGACCCACCAACCGCTACCTGCCGCCGCGTCCGCGCCGTACCGGCAGCGATGCCGAAAGCCAGTCCGAAGAAACCCTCAACCGTGACCGACTGCCGCCATTGCTGCGCTGGGTCGATCGCGTGCTGAGTCGTTGAGGTCGATTGAATGCATCCTGCCTTTTCCGTCATCGCCTTCACCACGCTGTCCGGCAGCGGCTACGGCTTGCTGTTCTGGCTGGGTGCGCATTACGTGTTCCGGCCACTGCCGCTGAGTCCGGAGTTTGCGCTGATCCTGTTCGGACTCGGCCTGCTGCTGGTGACCGTTGGTCTTGTTGCATCGCTATGGCATCTCGGCCAGCCTCAGCGTGCCTGGCGCGCGCTGAGTCAGTGGCGCAGTTCGTGGCTGTCGCGGGAGGGCGTGATGGCGCTGGTGACGTATCTTCCGGCGCTGGTACTGTGCTGGCTGGTCTGGAACGCCGACTTCGGCACCGCCAGTCGTGTGGCTGGCGCCGCGTTGGCGATGCTGTCGCTGTTGACGGTGGCTTGCACGGCAATGATCTACGCCAGCCTGCGCACCATTCCGGCCTGGCGACACTGGAGCGTTGTGCCGACCTACCTGTTGTTCGCGCTGGGCGGCGGCGTGCTGTGGTTGGTGGCGCTGTTCTCATTGACCGGATGGCGGCCCGGCAGCATGGTGCTGTGGAGTGTCGGTGTGTTGCTGCTGGCTTTGCTGCTGTTGAAGCTGTCCGCGTGGCGCTTCATTTCCCGCCCCGATGCGGGAAGCGGGCTGCGGACCAGCGACGCCATCGGCATCAATCGCGCCATGCGCCAGTTCGAGGCGCCACATACTGAAGCCAACTACATCACCCGTGAAATGGTCTTCGTGCTGGCGCGCAAGCACTCACGGCGGCTGCGGATCATCGCCACGACGCTGTTCGTGCTCCTGCCACTACTGAGCCTGCTGATTGTCAAGCCGTTGCCGGGCATGACCGTCGTGCTGGCGATCGCCGCGGCGCTGGCCTTCCAGCTGGGAGCTCTGGTCGAACGCTGGCTGTTCTTCGCCGAGGCCCGGCACGTGGTCAGCCTGTACTACGGCGGCGGGCCGCTGCCCCTGCGCTGATCGGCCCGGACCGGGTTCACAACCGATTCAGCCCCCGGGCACCCGCTGCCGCTAGGATACGCGCCCCGAATTGCCCCTCTTCCACGATTCCACCAAGGAGAATCCCATGAAGCACCTGATCCTCAGCGCGGCCGTGTTGGCCGCCCTCAGCCTGAGCCACGCAGCCGTCGCAGCCGATGGCGACGATGACGGCTGGACCGGCACCGGCGAACTTGGCCTGGCCATGGCGCGCGGCAACGCCCGTTCCGAAAACCTCAACGCCAAGATTGACTTCAAGAACGAAGACGACAAGTGGAAGCACCACTTCTACGCCAAGGCGCTGCGCGCCAAGGGCGAGGTCACCGGCGATTTTGACGGCAACGGCACCACCGAAGAGCGCTTCGAGCTCAACGCCAACCGCTTTGAGTTCGGTGCGTCGAGCGCGCTGAAGATGAACGAAGTCAGCTACTGGGTTGCCGCGCTCCGCTACGAGAAGGATGACTTCGCGCCGTACGAGAACCAGACCACCTTCTCGCTGGGCTATGGCCACAGCTTCATCAAGAACGAACGCACCGAGCTCAGCGCCGAAGTGGGTCCGGGTTATCGCCGCGCGAAGCTGGCCAGCACCGGCAACACGGAGTCCGAAGTCATCGCCCGCGGCGTTGTCGACTTCAAGCACAGCCTGACCGATACCACCGACCTGGTGAACAACTTCCTGGTTGAAGCTGGTTCCGACAACACCTTCATGCAGAATGATTTCGGCGTGGCGGTGAAGATCAGCGACGCCTTCGCGCTGAAGGCCGGCCTGCAGGCCCGCCACAACACCGACGTCGCCGCCGGCCAGAAGAAGACCGACACCCTGACCACGGTGAATCTGGTCTACAACTTCAAGTAAGCCTCGCG
>ERZ795053.407-NODE-407-length-55105-cov-10.294678_pt1 | contig 55105 bp, 46 predicted proteins | sample MGYA00375137_ERZ795053 | MGnify/ENA primary metagenome ERZ795053 (study PRJEB30182, sample SAMN05720284) | activated sludge metagenome | isolation source: Anaerobic digester | place: Hong Kong | collected 2014-12-17 ...
AAAACCGCCTTTTATTTAAAAATCTTTTACACGTTTTAATCTTAGCAATTTAATAATCCATCTTGGTAAAGGCTTATTTGGATTACGCTTGTCTAAGTTGAGTTGAATGCCCAACGATTTTACCAAAGGTAAGCGATGTGCTTCTACAAATTCAATAAGTGTACCATCGGGATCTTCAATGTAAGTGAAATGCCCGGCTGCTTCACCCATATCGAAGCTGCCCTGTTCGTTGTGCTTAACATTGGAGTTTACCGTGAAGTTGAAACCTAAATCCTTACACTCCTTTTCAAGGTCGCTCATGCCTTTAACATCGTAGCACAGGTGTATAAAGCCCAAATCGCCCCAGAAACGGTTACTGAATATTTTTTCCGGTTTTCTATCCAGCGGTTGTACCAGTTCGATGTACGATTTTGCGAAGAACTCGGCGAAGCCGCCTACGCGTTTATCGGAATGGGAGAGGAGTACCCTGCGGAAATTACCGTTTCCTTGTGGTAACGTTTTAAAGTCTTGCTGTTCTCCTTGCGTATCGTAAATAACTTGGTTATAGCCCAATATGTCGCGGTAAACTTTCAATGATTTTTCAATATCGCTAACGCCAACAATTGCCCCGGCAATTCCCGATATGAATTTATTTTCGTTTTTAAATACGGCAGCATCATCTATTATTTCGAAGGTATTGCCAAAAGGGTCGAAAACAAAAAAGTGCAGTTTTCCATCCGGTGTGTTATAAAGTTTGCTTACGTTAACGCCTTTGCTGCTCAGGGTTTGGTGTGCCTTTGCTACGTTCGGACTTTTTATCTTTGCGGCAAAAATACCTAAATCGCCAATAGAAACGGGATGTTCCGGTTTAAGCGGAGTTCTTCCCTTATACTGCCAAATTTCCATTCCTCCGCCACCTTGCATATTCATAGCTAAGGCAGCATGGCGTTGTTGAGGTTTTCCTCCCGTGTAAGGAAGCATAAGTTCGGCAACGGTATTGTCTTCAAAAATCCGAATGTCGAAACCAAAGTATTCCTTATACCATTTCCAAGACTCAAATAGGTTGCTAACGCCCACACCTACTTGCTGAATACCATATATTATTTTACTCATGTTAAGTTGGGTTGATTTTAGTGACAATTTTATAAAAGATTGAGGGAAACAGGCGTTTTATGTGAACTGTAAGTAACTCCTTTTTCCCAATTAAAATTTCCGGTTTACGCTTTTTTATGGCGGTTACGTAGCGTTTTGCGCAAATGTCGGCGGGTAGTCCGGTTGCTTGTCCGGGATCCATAACCCCGTGAGCCTTACCTTTTCCGTCGATAGCGTTAAGCGATATGTTGGTTTGAATTCGCCCGGGATACGCAATGGTTACTGCTATGTTTTGAGGCAGCACTTCGGCTCTGAGCGTTTCGAAAAATCCCTGAATGGCATGTTTTGCCGCTGCATAGCCCGAACGTAAGGGAAAACCGAATTTTCCCGATATGCTGCTTGTTGCAGCAATGTACCCTTCGCCTGCTTTAATCATTCCGGGTAGTACAGCCTTGGTAATAGCAACGTAGGAAAAGTAATCGATTTCCATTATTTTCCTGTGAATTTCGATTGGCGTATCAATCACCAGTGAGCGCTGGCTTATTCCTCCATTGTTAATCAGCAGGTAAATAGGCCCAAATTTATCTACTATGGATTTGGCCGTCTTTTCAACTTCGTCCGGGTTGGAGAGGTCGAAGGGAATGGCCTCACAAAAATCGGTGTATTTTTTACAGGTATCGGCTACCTCTGTTAACTCGCTTGGGTTGTTCGAGGATATAATAAGCTTTGCTTTTTCCTTAGCCAGTAAAATTGCAATTTCCTTGCCAATTCCCGAGGATGCGCCTGTAATCCAGGCTGTACGGTTTGTGAATGTAATCATAAAAAAAGCATCAAAACTTTGTAACTAAACATAATTTTGATGCCAAAAGTAAAACTTTATTGTAAATATTGATTGGGAAAAGAACTTTTAATATTCCTTTTCCGAAATAACCTTACCGTCGGAATCGTAAATAATCCATTTACCTGTTTTTTCCCCGTCCTTATAGGTCATGTCATAAAGAAGTTTTCCATTGTCATTCCAAACGTACCACTTTCCGTCCTTTTTTCCGTTGGAAAAATTGGCTTCGGAAAGTTTCGTTTCGTTTTCGTTCCAAATTTCCCATTTCCCGTTTTTGATTCCGTTACTAAACGACCTTACCTCGTTCAACTTTCCGTTTTCGAAGTATATTTTGGAAATGCCGTTTAATACGCCGTCTTTAATTTCCGCTTCGGATTTTAATGCTCCACTATCGAAAAATTCGTTATACACTCCGGAATACAAGTTCCCGTTATCATCTAAGTATTTACCATTGGTTAGAGTAACCTTTTCCTGCGAAAATACTGCTATTGGCAAAAGAAGTATTAGAAATAAAATATGCTTCACCTTATTTAAAATTATGTTCAACAATAAACTATACGTTTTGATTAGTATTGATGTTTGAGTTTGAAACAATAAAATATTCTACAAAATAAAACAGTTGAGAAAGTTTTATACGCGATAATGTTATGCATGTCTCCTTTATGAAATTAGTTTCCTTTAAGTTTAAAGTACATGTTGTATCTAACGGTTCTTTCATCTTTTTTGCTGCCAACCAAGTAAAAATTAACTACATCGAAATTTCGATATGCGTGGTACCACTTTATAAATGCAGTTGTATCCATTTGAGTTGGTTGCAAAATGGGAAGGTTTAATTCTGCTATGGTATTCGGTGTAAAAGGAAAGTTGGGTTTATGCACTATGAATTCTAACAGTTTATTCTTGGCAAATCGAAATTCGGTAGAATCTTTGTCGAAGTAGAGCAGAATGTACCGTTCTTTTCCCAGTATGGATTTGTTAAAAGCGGAATCCGGTTTTTCTCCCATTATCTTTATAACCTCTTGCGGGGATATGCCATAGGAAAACCGGCTTGCATCGAAAAGACAACTCTTTTGCTTTGTGGAATTGCATGAGGTTACCGCGAAAAAGGCCATCAAGCATAGCGTAAAAACTTTACTTATCTTAATCATACTAATTAAAATTATAGGTTATGGATAACGAGTACGATCGCCCCAGCCGGTATTTTGTAGTGTAGTAGGTATTGCTGCCAAGTTTCATTTCCTCGGCATAGGCGTTGTTCAGGATATTCTTTGCGCTGAAACGAATGGAATAATTTTTACTGAAAGTTTTCTTTACGGTGATATTCAAGTCGGGTGTGGGCTGTAGGTAAATCGAGGGTAAATCGATTTGGTAAACAATTAGCCTTTTTCCCGACATGTTAAAGTTGATGGAAGATTCCCACCCTTTATCGGTGTTTTCGTAGGAAAGGCTTGCGTTTATGGTGTACGGGGCTTGGTCGTACATTGGTCTGGTATCGGACGCATTCGGATTCCATGAGCGAATACTTTGCAGTTCGTCTGCTGTAACCTTTACAAATGCGTATATGTACGAGAAATTTGCAGCGACTTTAAGGTGATGTAACCAGCTATCCTTGCTTCCCAAATATTTTCTAACTTCCAATTCGGCTCCATACAATGTCGATTTATCAACATTTTTATATTGAAATTGGCTTCCGGAACCACCTGCAACAGGTATTTGAGCATTTTCGATTGGATTGTAAAATTGCTTGTAAAATATGCTAAACGACAAGTATTCGCCTATGTTAGGAAATTGCTCCCACCTTACATCGAAGTTATTAATAGTGGTACTCTTTAGGTTCGGGTTTCCGTTTTGAATGTAACCGCCAATAAAATCGTATGTGGCTAACGGTGCAAATTCTCTGAACGAAGGGCGTGCTAAAGTTCTGTTTGCCGAAACCCTAACGTTCATTTGCTCTCCAATTTTATAGGTAAAAGCCAAAGATGGCAGAAAATTGTTGGCATCAATTTTTCCGGACGTTCCGTCGAAAGCATTTAACGACATGTTTGTTTTCTCGAATCGAACTCCTGTGGTAAACGAAATGCTGTTCGATACGGAACTCTCGAGCATAAGGTAAGTTGCAAGCAAGTGTTGGTTAGCATCGTAATTATTAGGTGCGGCAAAATCGGTTATTAAAAAGTTTCTTAGTTCGGTACCGTTATAACCCAAATTTTCGTCGGTAAAAAGAACCGAAACATCACCGTTGTAATTTTTGTTATAATGAATGCTGTAGTAGTAGGCCTGTTCTCTGAATTTTCGTTCTTTAAAGGTATAAGCGCCTCCAAGTTTAATTTTTGATTTTGTTCCCCAAAAATCTACAGGCAAGGTAAAATCGATTTTGGCATTATCGTTTTTCTCCTTTAAATCTCTGAAAAAACGGTAAGGTTTTTCGTTATTACCAATGTAAAAGGATGAATCGCCTTGGTCGTCTATAGTATAGGCATTCCTTAAAAGCCTTAAGTCGGGTTGCTTAATCGATGAGGTTGTGTAGGAGTTGCTCCAGTTAACAGTCATCTTATTCAAAGAACTAATAACATGCTCGCCTCTTACCAATCCGTTAATAAAGGAACGTTCCGTATAACCAATTCCTCTGTTTTGTAATCGGTCGGTGGAGTCGGGGTTTGTATCCAACTTGTATCCGTCCTGAAAACGGCATACGCTTTCGCCACTTTGGTTTCCTAAAATGCCAATGCTAACCTTGTTCATGTCGTTTATTTTGTAGGTGGAGTTGAACAAACTTCCGATAAGAACTTCGTCGGTGGATTTTTGCTCTGTTGTGGCTGACAGAACATCTTTGTCGAGAGTAGTTTGCCCTTCGCTTATTCCTTCGTAAACATTTTGAATTCCATCGGTGTAGTTGGAAAAATCTCTTTTGTACGATAAGCCAAAAACATATCCCAACTGTTTGCCAAAAAGGGTTACCGCATTTCCAATGGAAAAGTTTATGTTGTGGTCCAAAAGCTGAGCGGCGTTAGTTGGCTGAAACTGTCTGTTTTTAAAGGCTCGGGAAACCGAAGTTATACCACTGGGGTCGAGGTATGGATCGGGAAAAGTTTCGGAAGTGTATTTTCCCACTTCACCGGGTAAATCTCTAAATCCGTTATCGAAACCTAAAATATCGGTACTGCTTCCCTTTGCAACCAAAAAGTTGTTGTTAAAATTGGCCTGATTATTATATTCAAGACCAACGGACAGTTGAAGATTAAAAGATTCGGGAAAATCTTTTGTACTTATATCAACCAAGCCTCCGGCAAAATCGCCCGGAAGGTCAGGCGAAAAAGTTTTGTAAACAATAATATTGTCTATCAAATTGGAAGGAAACATGTCCAGTTGAACGGCGTTTTTATTGGGGTCCAAGCTGGGAATTTCCGATCCGTTTAGCGTAGATTTACTGTAACGATCGCCAAGTCCTCGGATAAAAACATATTTTCCTTCGGAAATGGTAACTCCGGTAACCTTTTTCAACGCTCCGGCAGCGTCGCTTACCCCGATTTTCGAAAATTGATCGGACGTGATTGCATCGAAAAGTTTAGGCGATTTTTTTTGGATGGTTAGCAAGGCATTTTCGCTTTTCTTTACGGCTTTAGCTGTTACTACCACTGCATTTAATTGTAAATCGGCGGATTTTAGCCTTACCGTGAGAAATTTGGTTTGGTTACTTTCAATGGCTACCCCTTGGATTATCATGGGTTGATATGAAATATAACTTATACGGATGTTGTATTCTCCCGGCGTTAACTTTAAATAAGCAAATCCATCCAAATCGGTTATAGTTCCTGTTGTTGTTCCATCAATCGAGATGGTTGCGCCTACAAGAGTTTCCCCGGTTCCGTCGTCAACTACCTGTGCTTTAAAAGTTCCATTTTGAGCCTGCAAGTTCAGTGCTTGCAGGATTACTACCATTATAATAGCTATTCTTCTCATATTATGCTTATCAAAAAAACAAATAAGAGGGGAGTAATTAGCCTCCCTCTCTTTTGATAGACAGAGTTTATATAATTTTTTACTCGTTGATTACAGTCCATGTGTATGACCAGTTTGCAAAGAATGGGGTTCCGCTGGGATCAACGGCTCCCTTATAACCCTTATCTTCCAATCCTATTGTTGAAAGTCCGGTTGCAAGGTCGGAAGTTACATCGGTGGCCGAAGGCGTAAACTTACTGCTTCCGGTGCCAAAACTTGGGTCAACAATTTTGTTATATGTCATTAAGTATTGCTCTACGGCTAGCTCTTTGCCGGCATCGGTTTCGTCGCTGAGTTGGAATACGTTTGCAAAGCCTGTAGCATCGTTTGTAGTAACACCGTTGGTGTAAATAAGGTTGTTTTCAATTTTAAGGTTACCATAACCGCCATCGGTAACGCTTAGCCATTGGTCGTAGCAGCTGGCCGATTTCCCATCCTCCGAGTTTATTTTATCGGTTCTTCTTTCCATGTCGATAGGGCCGTCGAAACCGTAGAAAATGGAGTTGTAAAAGCTACCTGCCCATCCGTCGCGCATGTAAAATGTTTGCTTGTTGCTGGCCGAAAGTCCTGAATTTTCACCTTCGCCGTATAGGGTGATGTTGGCCATTTTTGCAGTAGCAAATGGCTTTTCCGGTTCATTGGAACCAACGCCTCCGTCTAGTTCTGCACCGCGAGGGTCGCTACTCTGGTTGGTTGATGCCTTTTTCCAAACCAACGCATTTTGGACTGTTCCATGAAATCCTTCGTCTTGATCGAGTCCGTCGTCACCGGCGTAGGAAATTACAATGTTGGTTAATTTTGGATCGCCACCGAAGAACTCAATTCCGTCGTCGAAGTTGGAGAATACTTCAACATGGTCTATTGTTGTAGCAGAACCAACAGCACCTAAGGAGATTCCGTTAATTTCGTTATCGGCACCAATTACGCTGCCACCATGACGAACGGAAATATATTTTAGAGTTCCCGAGTTATCGTTATCGTCGGTGCCGCCGTATAAACCTCTTGTTTCATCAACAGGAATACCTTCGATTTGTTTTTCGCCACCTTCGGCAATGTTGTTGGTGGTTGCCTTTCCAAGGATAATTAAACCACCCCAAGTTTGAACAGCATCATCGGGAACGGATCCATTTAAATCGTCGGCTAAACCGGTCATAATAATAGGTTCGCTTTCGGTACCAACTGCGTTAATTTTTCCCCCTCTTGCAATAATAAGGGCAGAAGCTCCGGCGCCTTGTCCCGGTTGTCCTTTAATTACGGTTCCTGCTTCAATGGTCAGGGTTTGCCCGTCGTTAACAAAAATGAAACCACGTAAAACGTAAACTGTGTCCTTCGACCAGGTAACGGTGCCAATTCCGTCGGCGCTAGCGTAAATATCTTTTGTGGGTTTTACAGGTTCTTCCGTTATGTTGATAGAAGCAGTAGCGTCGTCTATTTTATCATTTTTATCGGTTACAGCCACGATAATTGAGCCTGCTCCGGCAGTTGAACTGGCAGTAAACGATACAACGATTGTTCCGGTTTTATCGCCTACGGTTGGTTGGCTGCTAATGGTAGCGCTGCCTCCGTTGGCCGAAACGGTTGCAGAAGCGTATCCGCCGGGAACATCAGCGGTAAAATTTACATCTACAGAATTTTCTACCTGAACATCTGTAGTAGTTGTAGGTGCAGTAACCTTTGGAGCATCCGGCGTTGCATCATCTTTACTACACGAAGCAATGGCTGTAAGTCCAAACATAAAGAGAATTGCAATTTGGACAGGTTTGATTTTTGACATCAAATTAAAGTTTTTCATACTTTATCATTTTTGGGTTATAATTATATGGCAAAGAGAATGCTTTTAGTTTATATGAAAATTAAGGGACGATTACCTTTATATTAAGTTATTATGAATGGGCGTTAACGGTGAAATTGGGAATGAAGTAGAAAGCATGTTTGTTTTTGTGTTTAAAAAAAAAGAGCCGGATTAAAGCATCCGACTCTTTTTTGGTTGAATTATGTTGGAGATGAGAAAAATTTAGTTGTTAACCGATTTTAGTTCGACTTTCAGGCTATTTTTACCGTTTACGTTTACGGTTGTAGTTTCGTACGAAATGAAGTTTAACTTCAAATCCGCATTGCTATTCGGATTAACATTAACCGTAAAATTTCCGTCGAAATCCGAGTAAGCAACCGTTTGGTTATTCATTATTACTGCTACGCCCACCAATGCTTCGCCTGTAGTTTTGTCCACAACTACGCCTTTTACGGTAGCGGTGGTAACATTATTACTGCTGTTTGTGTCATCCTTTTTATTGTCGTCGTTTATTGCCATAACGTTTAGCGAGAGGGCAACTGCAATAAGTGTGATTAGTGTTTTCATTTTTTTAGTTTAATATTTTTGTACTGAGTGTTATTTCTGTTTCACGTTGCAAACTTATACTACCAGTGTTTTTTTATTATTTCCTTGCCATTACCTTTATGTTAACTTTGGGTTAAGCGATTTTTCATTCTTGAAAAGTCTTTAAATGGTTTTTATTAATACCCGATAACTTCCTGAAACTTTTGCTGCAAACTTATGGTTGCTAGTTGAATTGTATATTTTGCTGGTATTAAGTTGTTTTTATGTTTTTGAAAATGTTAGTCAATGCCTTTTGTTCTGCAGGTTGTTGAGTAATTTCTTACATCAAATTCATGCTATACTAAATGGTTAACTTTTACTTAACATTAACCTGCGGTTAAAGTGTTATTTTTGTATATTTAACAAAGTAAAATGGTTGTAAGTGAGCATGGAACAGCAGTATAGAATATTAATAGTTGATGACGAAACCGATATTGTTGAATTTTTATCGTTCAACTTGAAAAAAGAAGGATTTGTTGTTGAAAGTGCTAGTAACGGTAGAGATGCCATTACGAAGGCAGAAGCGTTTGGCCCCGATTTAATTCTGTTGGATATAATGATGCCCGAAATGGATGGCATTGAAACCTGCGAGGCTATTCGGGGTAATCCTAATATAAAGGATGTGGTAATAGCCATGCTTACAGCCCGTAGCGAAGATTACAGCCAAATTGCCGGGTTCGATGCCGGAGCCGACGATTATATTACGAAGCCGGTGAAACCCAAAGTGCTAATAGCCAGAATAAAAGCGCTGCTAAAGCGTACCGATAGCGTATCTCAAAGTAGTTCTGCATCAACTTTTGTTGATGAAATCCCTGCCGGAATTGTTATAGACCGCGAAAAGTATGTGGTTTACTTTAACGGGAAGGAGTTAATTCTGCCTAAAAAGGAATTTGAACTGTTGGCTTTACTCTACAGTAAACCGCAAAAGGTTTTTACTCGCGATGAAATATACAATGCCGTTTGGGGAGAGGATATAATTGTTGGCGACAGAACCATTGATGTTCATATTCGAAAAATAAGGGAAAAGTTGGGTGATGAGTACATAAGAACGGTGAAGGGCGTTGGGTACAAGTTTATGCTATAAGCGTATGGAAAGTATTTCGTGGAAACCGGAGTATAGCGTGTCGTTTGATAGTATTGATAACGATCATAAAATTATTATAGACTTAATTGGTAAAATTTTAACTTTTGCAGAAAGAGATTCGCAGGAGTATGAGCTAAAGGAGGCGTTGAACGAACTTCAAAAGTATGTGATTTACCACTTTGGAAGAGAGGAAAATTATTTTAGGTTGACCAGTTATACCGACGAAGAGTTACATGTACAAGAGCATCGGAATTATTTAGGTAAGTTAAAGAGGATAATAGAGCAAATATCGTTAGGGGAAAAAGTTGCAGTGGAAACCTTTCATACTTTATCCTCTTGTTTCTTGGAGCATATTGATAGGTTTGACAAAAAATACTGGGAACATTTTATAAAACATGGAATTTCGTAAGTAATAGTTAGTTGACATTAAACAAAAAAAAGAGGAGACTTTCTCCTCTTTTTTCATTGCATAAATGTTGGTTATTACTCTACATTGTTTAGAATAAAGTCGCGTTGTGCCTTTAAAAGGTTAATGGATTGGAGTAGAATATTCTTAATTTCGTTTTGAATACCTAGGTATAAAACGCTAATTCGTGTACCGGTTTCTCCATTCTTAATTCGTTTAACCTGTTTCTTACGATACTTATTAAGTAAGTCCAATATATCCTGTTGATGTTTAATGGTGTCGGGAATTTCTGTAAAATCGTTTTCCATTATTATGGTAAGGATTTCGTTAAAGAGTTTGGAAACCTCTTTGCTAAGCGATTTTAACTCCATAGCTTGTTCTTCGGACAATCCTTTGTGGTTATTTTCGATGTGTTGAAGACTTGGCGTGGAAACAAAAGTTAACGAGTGTGCAATTTCGCGGAGGTAATCTATTACCTGTATGTAGTAATGTCCCGTTTCTATCGAGTCTGCTTCCAGTTGCTTTAGCACGTTGTAAACGTTATACTTCAATTTTTTTGCATTAAGGTTGAGGTCTTCCACATCGGCATTAACGTGCTTTAGTAGTTTTCGATCTTCGCTGGTTAATCCGTCGATTGTACGGGAGAATACTTTTATTACCTCTTCCAGTGTATTTTTTACATCGGTAGTGCATTTTTGAACTATGCTTTGTTCAACTTCAGCGGTTTCGTCAATTTCCTCTTTTTCCTTTTTGCGGAATACCAGTTGCGATTTAATAAGAATTGCAATTGCTATAATAACTATAATTATTAATGCAGGTGCTTTTCCGTAGTAAATGGCGGCAGCAACAATAAACGAAAGGGTAAACGCAATAAACGCGGTTAAAAACCAGCCGGCAATTACGGTAAATACTCCGGTTATTCGGTAAACGGCGCTTTCGCGTCCCCATGCCCTGTCGCTTAACGACGATCCCATGGCTACCATGAATGTAACGTACGTTGTGGATAATGGAAGTTTTAGCGAGGTTGCCGAACTAATTAGTATGCTGGCAACAACCAGGTTAACCGATGCTCGAATAAGGTCGTAAGCAGGAGCCTCTGCTTGTGCATGGTATGTTTTTGCTTTAGTAGCATCGAATCGTGAGTCTATGTATTTCGACACTGCTTTTGGGGTAATCTTTTGTATGCTTTTCGAAAAATTACGGGAAATTCGAACAATAACCCGGGCTAATTGAGTGCTACCAAAACTTTCGTAACCTATTTCCTGTTTCGAAAGTCCAATTTCGGTTTTGGTAACCCGTTGCGCTTTACGCGATGTCCATAATGTAATAACCATTATAAAACCAGCGATAAGCAGGTATAACGTATTTGTATTTACAGGCCCTGCAAGGTCGCTCATTAAAAGTTGGTTAGGCGATATTCCTGGATTTGCAAGCAGCACTTGATACGATTTTAGTCCCGCCATGGAAACTCCAATAAAGTTAACAAGGTCGTTTCCTGCAAAGGCTAAGGCAAGCGCAAAAGTACCCATTAGTACAACAAACCGTAAAATGTTGGTTTTAAATATGCTGATGAATACTTGAAATATTATAGTCCAAAGTAGAAAGCTGTAAAGCAATAAAGTGGGTATGTTGTTAAGAATGTATTCCATGGTATTGTTGTCCACCAGCGTAGTTGCCTTAAGACCTTTAATTACAATGAAGTAAGTAATTGCAGTTAATGCGATTCCTCCCCATATACTACCAACCCATTTCATACTTTTCTGGTAGTTGAACGAGAAAAGCATTCGAGCAATAAATTGGACAATACTACCAACCGTGAACGCTACTACTACCGAAACCAGTATGCCTGAAATAATGGCTAATGCTTTACCGCTGTTAATGTAGTTTGCCATGTTGGCAATATTTTCTCCATTCCCTATAATTTTAAATAGCGAAACGGCTACTGCCGAGCCAAGGAGTTCAAAAACAATAGAAACTGTGGTTGATGTGGGAAGACCAAGGGAGTTAAATAAATCTAGGATGATAATGTCCGATAGCATTACCGCTACAAAAATTATCATTATTTCGTTCATGTAGAAGAATTCGGGCCTGAAAATACCTTTACGGGCAATCTCCATCATTCCGCTGGAAAAAACGGCGCCAACCAAAACTCCGACGGAGGCAACTAAAAGAATCCAATGTCTTGAGGCCACTTTTGAACCAATGGCCGAATTCAAAAAGTTTACGGCATCATTCGATACTCCAACAACAAGGTCAACTACTGCTAGTACAAGCAGCAGCATGGTTAGAATTAGGTAATAATGTTCCATTTTCGATTAAAATTAGTGACACAAAGTTATTGCTGCTAATTTTATATGTAACCAAGACCGTGTTATTATTAGGTTAGCCTAATGTTAAATAATTGTTAAGCCAATTTTTTTAATAAAAACTTCTTTCGGTACGAAATGGGAACTATATCGCCGTTACTCATTGTGAAGGAAAGTACTGGAATATAATTTTTGTCTTTAACATGTTTTTTATTCACCAAATGTGTTTGGTGACAGCGGACAAAACCATCTTCACTTAGCAAATCTTCGTATTCTTTTAGCGTTTTAGAAACGGTAACGGTTTCGTAATCTTGAATAATAAAAGTTGTTTGATTGTTATGCGCCTCACAACGAATAATTTCGCTTGTGTTTATCACATGAATTTCGTCGATGGTTTTTAAAACAATTTTTTTGTCAGGCGGATTTTTACTTTCTGTATTTGCCAGCAATGCTTCAAACTGCTGGTTTATTAAATTGTTTTCGGATGTTTTGGATAGCTTGTCAATGGCATTCGACAGTTCAATCGGATCTATTGGCTTTAAAAGGTAATCGATAGCACTATACTTAAAAGCTCGAATGGCATATTCTTGGTATGCAGTAATTATTATCAGCCCAAAAGAGATGGACGAAAATTTACGAAGCAGATCGAAGCCGTTGCCATCCGATAGTTGCATGTCGAGTAGGACCAAGTTGGGGTTACTTTTTACTATAACTTCGTATCCGGTTTTAACGCTGTTGGCTTGGCCTATAACGTGCACGTTCGGACAGTAGTTGCGAAGTAAGAGTACAAGCACTTCCCTTACTTTGGTTTCGTCGTCTATAATAACAGCATTAACCATGATTAATTGGAATTCTCATTGTTACCAAGGTTCCATGTTTTTGAGGGTTTTCTTTACTTAAATCGATAATGTTGAGTTCCACTTTAAGTCCCATCGATTTTCTTATTCCCTCTATTCGTTCCCGTGTTATTTTAGTTGCAAGCGATTTATACTTTTCGCCGTTTGTCATCAATTGCGTTTTGCCCAACTCAATGCCTATACCGTTATCTTCAATTTCAATTAAAATATGTTTTGGACCCGATGCTTTAAAGCTAACCGTTAGTAAACCTTCCTCGGACATGTGAATAAACCCGTGCTCTATGGAGTTTTCTATGAAGGGTTGGGTTAACATCGGAGGAATAAGTATCATGCTTTTATCGAGTATATCATCTACAACAATTTTATACGAGAACTTGTTATCGAAGCGTAACTGTTGTAGTTCCAAGTAATGTGTAATAGTATTAATTTCTTGCTCTATGGAGCAGAGTTGTGTTCTGGAGTTTTCGAGAATTAGTCTGGTTAACTTTGCAAAGCTGGCAAGGTATTTACTGCCAAGATGCGCTTCGCTACGAAACATAAAACTTTGTATAGCCGATAACGAGTTGAATACAAAATGTGGATTTAATTGCGATAGTAAAAGTTGTTGACGTAGCAGAATATTGTCCTTTTGTATTTTTTTTATTTTGAAGAATAGAAATAGAATGAGTATTAATAATACCAGTAGTAATACAATTAGAACTATCAAAGTAACACCCACCTCTGTCATTGTAGCAAGTAATTTATGCTGACAAAATTAAGCAGTAAGCAACTTCAACACAAATTATAACGGAATTATTAATCCCCAATTTGCAGAAGATATTAACCGGTGTCAATTTGTATTGAAGTTTCATTAAAAACAAAGAACCTGCCTTATGGCAGGTTCTTTGTTTTTGCTTATTTGATTTACGATTTATTTTTTTCGCTAAATTCTCTTCCGGCTCGTAAGGCTTTAAGGTTTAATTCAACAATTTCCTCGCCTTTTCGACCAAATAGTTGCTTAATTCCTTCTTCAATCTTTTCAAAAGGAATATCAAGAAATAGCGATGCAGCACCAAGCATAACAATATTTGAGGCACGAGACGAACCTGCTTCTTTAGCAATGGTGTCGGCATCGATGGCAACGTGATTCTTTACTTTTTTAATTTCGCCCATTAAGGCATCGGTTTCCGGATAATCGGGAATGTTATTAAACGGAGTTGTATTGGTAACCAACCAGCCGTTTGGTGCTAGAAAAGGCAGGTAACGAAGTCCTTCCATTGGTTCTACCGAAATAATTAAGTCGGTTTTTCCGGCAGGAATTAAATCCGAAGCAATGGGTTGGTCGGAGATGCGTAAATGCGATTGTACATCACCACCTCTTTGGCTCATTCCGTGAACTTCGGCTTGTTTAATATGTAAGTTGCTATTAACGGAAGCCATTCCAATTGCTGCCGCAATTGAAAGTATTCCCTGTCCGCCAACACCTGCAAGTATTATATCGTTTTTCATCTATTTAATATTTTGTTTTGAACTAATTTGTAACCGTCTTTTTTACCAATTCAAAATGAAAACGTAAACGGTTTCATTTTAAGAATCGCTAGTTCTACTGTTTTTTCTCCATTTTTTTTCTACGGGCTGCAGTTTGAATGCACTCGCGTTGAGGAATAATAACGGATACTCCGTTATATGCTAGTTCTTCTTTCATAACCTTTACGTTGTCCTCATGGTTTTTCTTAAGTGGTGTAATAACACGGATGTGTTCGGGTTTTACCCCAATTCCCTGACAAATTTGAACAATTTTACCCGTTGCAGAAGAGTCCTGACCTCCGGTCATTCCGGTTGTGGAGTTGTCGGAAATGATTATGGTTATAGGGGTATTTTCGATAACGGCATCAAGCAATCCGGTCATTCCACTGTGTGTGAATGTAGAGTCTCCGATAACTGCAACTGCGGGAACAAGTCCGGCATCGGCAGCGCCCTTCGCCATTGTAATGGATGCACCCATATCAACACACGAGTTAATTGCATTGAAAGGAGGTAGCGCGCCCAATGTGTAGCAACCAATATCGGCAAGCACGCGTCCTGTTCCGTAATCTTTCATTGCTTCGTTTAGGTCAGCGTAAACATCCCTGTGGCTGCAACCTTGACAAAGTGAAGGCGGACGATTTTTTACTACGTCAGGAACAGGTTGTCCTTCGGTAAAACTTAATCCGAGGGCTTTGGCTACAATGTTCGGATTTAGTTCACCATCGCGTGGCAATGTTCCATCTAAACGACCGTGAATAGGTTTGCCAATATTCATGAAGCCTTTCATGGCGTCTTCTACAATGGGGTAACCTTCCTCTATAATTAATAGCGATTTACAGCTGTTGTATAGTTCCGTTACCATTTTTCGGGGTATGGGGTACTGGCTTATTTTTACAACAGGATAAGGACAATTTCTATCGGGATAATTTTCCATTAAGTAGTTGTAAGCAATGCCCGTGGTAATAATACCCATATCGGTGTTTTTCCCGTTTATAAAAGTGTTGAAAGTCGATTTATTCGATTCTTCTTCCATGGCAGGTTGTTGCTGTAGCAAGCCTTTGTAGTTTTTCTTGGCTATTGCGGGCAGTAGTACAAATTGTCTCGGGTTCGATGGAAGTTTAATTCCATTCTGTTTTTTTGTTTCTTTGCGCTGAACATCGGCACGGGAGTGAGCCAAACGGGTTGTAATTCTTAGCAATACGGGAACGTTAAGTTTCTCGGAAAGTTCAAAAGCGTGGTAGGTCATATCGTATGCTTCCTGCTGATTCGATGGTTCCAGTATGGGAATCATGGCAAATTTTGCATAAAAGCGGGAGTCCTGTTCATTTTGCGATGAGTGCATCGATGGGTCATCGGCCGATACTACCACTAATCCTCCGTTAACGCCTGTAATGGAGGCGTTAATAAATGCGTCGGCAGCAACGTTTAAGCCAACGTGCTTAAAACAAACCATGGCGCGTTTTCCGGCATACGACATTCCAATTGCGGCTTCCATTGCCGTTTTTTCGTTTGCCGACCATTTGCGGTGAATGTTTAATTCTGCTGCCTGCTTAGAACCCTGAATGTATTCCATAATTTCCGTCGAAGGAGTTCCGGGATAGGCATATATTCCTGATAGTCCGCCATCAATTGCTCCTTGCGCAATGGCTTCGTCTCCCAGTAATAGTTGTTTATTCATGTTAATATTTTGTTATTATTTGTTCTGAAAATAAAGTATTTGTAAGGTGTTTTGCTACAATAGTTGTTCTTATAATCCACCGAAGAGTTTAAGATAGCCCACATTTATAGCTACGTTGAGCAGGTAGATGATAAATTTTGTAATCACTTTAAATGTTAATTTATAATGAATTTTGTGATTTAACTTTTATCTTGATAGCAAAAGTATGAAAAATTTTAAAAATGATTAGGCAGAATGCTGTTAATGTTAAAAAAAATAAGTAAAAAATATTAACCAATAATTGTTGCAACTATTTTCCGACTGCTGCCGCTTTTACGGAATTCGCAGAGGTATATTCCTTGCCAGGTGCCAAGGTTTAACTTTCCGTTTGTAATGGGAATTGTTACCGATTGTCCAATTATGGTTGACTTGATGTGTGCGTTCATGTCGTCGTCGCCTTCCATGGTGTGCTCAAAGTATGGTTCGGCGGGAACATGCCTTTTGAAAAATTCCTGCATGTCGAGTCGTACTGTATAATCGGCGTTTTCGTTTATGGACAGTGCTGCCGAAGTGTGCTTTATAAATAGGTGCAGGATTCCGGTATTGGGCAGGGGTGGCAACTTACTTTCGATATAATTGGTCATAAGGTGAAAACCCGCTTGTTGTGGGGGTAGCAAAAACTCTACTTGTGTGGTCATTTCTGTTTTCGTTTAGTTAGTATAACGCTTTAATGTTTGCATGTATAAAGTCGAATGCCAAATTTTCAAGTTCGTCTCTTAGGTCGTCGTACACCTGTCTTTTATCCTCATCATCAATATCTTTACTGGAAATATCCTCGAAGTTGTAAAACAGGATAGTCGGGCTATTTTTGAATTCCGGAAGAATATCTTTTATATTGTTGTCAAGGCATATCACATAGTCGAAGCGGTTATCAATAACATCGTTTAAACTTTTCGAACGGTACTTGGTAATGTCGATAACTGCATCCATCATGGATTGTGCTGCATGTAAATCGAGGAAAGTTGGCTTAAACCCTGCACTAAAGGTTTCAACTTCTCCCTTTCCGTAGTAGCTGAACCAGCCCTCGGCCATTTGAGAACGACATGCATTATTCATCGACAAAATGAGTATTTTTTTCATCTGTATAAAACATTTAAATATTTATAGTCAATGTGTTGTATTTTATTCTTAACGCTCTTGGACCGCGAGTGGATGGAACATCCATATTTTGTTCATTCGTATTTGCGTAATCTGTATCACATGAATATTTCATATTTACATTTCTTTTATACCCTAAGTTAAGGTAATATCAACAAAAAAAGCAAATTTTAAGGTATTACAACAATAAATGTTGGGTAAAATCAGTTTTTGGGTTGGGCATTATTCATCTACTCATTACTTTTGAGCAAATTTTTAAAGTTGAAGTGATTAAAGCTATCAAGTACATACAGCATGTTAAAATAGCATGTCTTCTTATTTTAGTCTTACTGTCGAAATCCTTGTATTCGCAAGCTGATCGTATTTTGCTAAGAGGAACGGTTGCCGATACAAGTGGAAATGCAGTGTCGTTTGCAACCGTTTCGGTATCGGGAACAGGCTTTGGAACTACAACAAACGAAAATGGTAGTTTTACGCTTTACCTGAATGTTGCTAAAATGGCCGAAATTACCGTTGTTACCGCTTGCTTGGGATTTAGGAACGATACGGCTGTTTTTGATTTGAGCACAATTGCAAAGCAGGTTACCTTAAATGTTAAGCTGATGCCCGAAACGCATCGAATTGGTGAGGTGTTGGTAACTACAAGCCAGCGAAGGGTTGGAAATATTGAAAAGTTGAATGTTAAGGATGTTGACTTTATTCCTAACATTTCGGGTAATTTTGAGTCGCTGCTAAAGTCGCTGCCCGGAGTTTCGTCGTCGAATGAACTTAGCTCGCAGTATTCTGTGAGGGGAGGAAACTTCGACGAAAATTTGGTTTACGTTAACGATATTGAAATATTTCGTCCGTTTCTTGTCCGGGCAGGGCAGCAGGAAGGTTTAAGTTTTGTTAATCCCGACTTGGTTTCGTCGGTCGAGTTTTCGGCAGGAGCTTTTAGCGCTGAATTTGGCGATAAAATGTCGTCGGTATTAAATGTTCAGTACCGTACTCCAAAAGAGTTTGCAACGAATGTGTCCGTGAGCCTTTTGGGGGCAAATGCCAGTTTTGAAGGCGTTTCAAAAAATAAGAAGGCTACGTTTATTTCGGGAATTCGTTACAAAACTTCACGTTACCTGCTTAATACCCTTGATGTTCACGGCGATTATAACCCTTCCTTTTTCGATTGGCAGGGGCTGTTTACCTATTCCTTTTCCGATAAATTTTCGTTGAACTTCCTCGGAAATTTTGCTTCTAACCGATTTAATTTTGCACCAGAAACTAGGGAAACTCGTTTCGGAATGTTTTCCAATTCGCTGCAGTTAAAGGTTTATTACGAAGGGCAGGAAGTAAACAGCTATGTTTCGGGAACGGGAGCCATGTATGCCGATTATGCACCTAGCAAGTCGGTTAAGTTGAAGTTGATTGCATCCAGTTACTTGAGCGATGAGCGCGAAACATTCGATTTGCTGGGGCAATATTACCTGAACGAGTTGGATAATAGTTTAGGCTCAAGCACTTATAGTGACAGTTTAATAAATGTAGGAATAGGCGGCTTTTTGAATCATGCCAGAAATTTTTTACGGGCTAATTTGTATAGCCTTTCGCATATAGGTACCTATTCAATGCCTCATGCCAAGTTGAAATGGGGGTTGGTTTGGCAGTATGAACATATAACAGATGAGATAAACGAGTGGAATTTAATTGACTCGTCGGGGTATGCTTTACCTTACACAGGTACAGAGGTTGGGCTAAACGATATTGTAAGGGCAAACAATAGTTTGTCAATAAACAAGTTATCGGCATACACACAGTACGAGCAGAATTTTAGTTTAGGTAGTTTCAGGGTAAATACCATTGCCGGTTTAAGGGGTAGTTACTGGAGTTATAGCAAATCGAGTTGGCTGAGCCCGCGAGTTTCCTTTTCGGTAAAACGTTCCAATTGGCGAGACTTGCTGCTGCATTTATCTTCTGGAGTTTACTATCAGCCTCCTTTTTACAGGGAATTCAGGATGACGGATGGAACACTTAACCCGAACATAAAACCTCAAAAATCCGTTCAATTATTGGGTGGAATGGAATATTTCTTTACCGCATGGAACAGGCCTTTTCGGCTTTCTGCCGAAGTGTATCAAAAATGGTTCTCGGATTTAATTCCTTATAAAATTGATAATGTTCGGATTGTTTATGCTGGCGAAAATTTGTCGAAAGGCTATGCTAGGGGAGTTGATGTTAAGGTCAATGGTGAGTTGGTTGATGGCGCTGAGTCGTGGGTTGGCATTTCGTACATGAAAACAATGGAGGATATTTTAAACGATTCATATACCGATAGCAAAGGTAATGTTTATTATCCCGGATATTTTTCCAGGCCAACGGACCAACGGTTGCGATTTAGCTTATTTTTTCAGGATTATTTACCGGGAAACAAGACCTTTCGCGTTCAGTTAACTGGCGTTTATGGTAGTGGGCTTCCTGTGGGTGTGGAAGGTAACGATAGGTACGACGTAAATTTCAGGATGCCTGCATACAAAAGGGTAGATATTGGATTTACTAAAATTCTAAAAAGCAGTGGGCAGGCTGTCCCTTTTTTCCGAAATAGATTAAAAGGCGTTAAGGATTTATGGATTAGCGTTGAGGTATTTAACCTATTCGATTTTAACAATACCATTTCGTACTTGTGGGTGCAAACAGTTGCTAATCAGGAAGGAACTTCGGACAAGTATGCAGTTCCAAACTATCTTACTTCACGAAGGTTAAACTTCAAATTAACACTAACTTTTTAGCTTGAAGTTAAAAGAGAGTAGGATGATCTTCTTCGAATTTGTTTAGTATTTTCGAAATAATTGTTTCCCTCAAAAATTTAGATTTATTACGTATTTTGTAGCGTTTACAGTACGAGTTAATGGCCTCCATTTCCATGGTGTTGAATAAAAGTTCCTTTCTGTGAATTCGTTTCAACTTTTCGTCGTTAAATCCGGGTCGTTTGGTTTTAGCCATAAGTGGATTGTAAAAGGTTTTCAAATAGCAAATTAATTAAATCTTTCTCAATTACTTTGGCATCGGAGATAGAATATCCCCTGTTTTTATGAAAAGTTTTAAACAGGTGTACATTTGTATTGTGGTGCACTTATTAAAAAAAATGTTTAAAGTGCTAATCCTATATTGGTTAACCTTTCCCGAAAACGTTTGAAATTTGTTTTTTAGCCTAAATCAACGTAATTTTCGATGCCTAATTGTTAAAAAAGTGTAAGTTTGTTCTGTTATTAAATTTGTTTAGCTAACAATTGCCATTAATCTTTAAAACAGAATTTTTTTTACAAAATGGATAAACAATCGTTAAAAATTAAGCGAAGTCGGTTTTCTGTTAACGATTTCTTTTCCAATAAAGCACGATACTTAAAGGCTGGTTTTTGGTATTGGGATAGTTTAACCAATAGTATTTACTTAAATAAAAAGATTCTTTTAGCCCTGAATGCAAATGCAGAAGGGGAATCCATATACTTTAACGACTTTATAAAAACTGTTCACCCGGATGATGCCGAGAAGTTAAATAAAGTTTTTAAGCGGTTAAAAGGCGGAAAGGATTCTGAAAAGGAGTTTGAGGTTCGATTTTTAATTTATAACCAGTGGAGGTGGACAAGAATTTTCACGGCTATAGGAGAGTTGGACGAGAACGAGAAAGTTAAAAATATTGTTGGACGGTTTGTGCAAATAGATACAAGGCGATATGTCGATGTTCAGGATGCTCAAAACGAAAACTTGACAATAGATGTTTCTTTGTTCCGCTTCGATACAAAGAATAAAACTTTTGCATGGTTTTTCCCGCCAAACGATAGCATTAAAAATGCCATGGAGAGCGATTCGTTCTTTTCCTTAGAAAGTTTTTCTAAAATTTTGGTTCCAAGCGATTTTAAAAGGTTTACCAATCAATGGAATAAGTTTTTAATCTCTGATAGTATTGTGTTTACATGTACCTTGTCGTTAACGTTGGCCAAAAAAGGTGTTGAAGTTATTTTTTTTGTGAATAAACAGGTTGGTTCTTCGTACATTAACGGGGCTATTGTTAATGTAGAAGATTTTACTAGGCAAAAAATTACGGAGAAACAAAGTAAGATTATCGAATCCGTTTTTAAGCAGCATAAATTGCCTTTAATGGTATTTACTGGCGAGGGGACTTTAAAGACATGTAACAAACACGCTGAAAAACTTTTTGGTTACTCTATTCAACAGTTAAAAGATACCAACGTATTTAAATCGCTATTTTCAATACATCCTGAGTGTTACGAAAAGCTGATGCAGTTTATTCGCTACAGGGCTGGCGATAATTATACTTGCAAGATAAAAACGAGTGAAGATATTGCAAAAACAACGGTTTGGATTCCCTCGGTAATTGCCGATATTAGTTCTGACGTATTTGTTGCTGTAAGAGATGTTAGCGAACTCGAAAATTTGCAGCAACGCTATAAGAATGTTTCGCATCGTTACGATGTAATTATGCAATATGTGGATAGCTTGCAGGGCATTACCAAGCCGGAGAGTTTTTTTTCGATAATAGGGCAAATGCTCGAGAAAGATTTTCCAAAGACACTCACGGTTGTTTTTTCCGTAAATCCGGTAAATAACTTTTTAATGATTGAAGGAGTTTATGGTGTTGGTTACAAAGCATGGGAAGCATTTGTTTCGAATCTGGGGTGGAACCCTGTGGGGCGACGATTTATTTTGAAGGATAGCCATGCAGAAATTTTAAAGAATTATTACGGAACAGTGGTTGAGAGTGACTCAACGGATATTATTGATGAGTATATTTTGGCAACTAACCGAAAAATGATAGAGAAAGTTTTCGATATTCAGAAATATTATCTCTCTCCGTTTATTGCCGATTCTAAAATTTATGGGGGGATTATATTTATCCCAACGGGAAATGCCGATCAGCCCGATAAACTTTTAATTGCTGATATAACTAAAATTTGTTTGAACTTTCTTGTAAGGCTGGAACATATTAATGCTCAGTATAAACAAGTAGATCAACTTAATGCGAGGTTGGAAGAGTTGTCGGACCGAATAGCTTTATTAAGTCATGAATTTCGTACTCCTTTAAATTCCATATTGGGATTTAGCCAACTGCTCGAAGTTAGCAATTTGGCCAACGACAATCAGCACAGGTATGTGCAGATTATTAATAGTAAAGGTCAAAGTTTACTGCGGCTTATTAACGATGTGATGGATCTTACTCGTTTAGAAAGAGGAAACTTTACCGTAGTGAAATCGCATTTCGACTTAAACAAGATTTTATTTCAGGTTTTCGAAAATTATGCAAAACAGTTAGAATTACTGGACTTAAAGCCTTATGAGTTAAAGTTGAATTTGCCGGAGAATAGGGGCATGGTCGAAATTTTTACCGACGAGGGACGATTGGAGCAGGTGTTAAGCAATGTATTCGATACGATACTAAAACGTTTCGATAATGGATATATAGAGTTGGGGCATGTTTTGCAAGAGGGAAAAATCAAAATTTATATTAAGGAAACGGTTTTCGGGGTGGATGCTAAAGTTATAGGACATATATTCGACCGGTTATCGAATATCGAAAATATGGCGCCTACCGATTTTACAAAGGTTAACCTTAAGTTATCCAAGGATATTGTTGCATTGTTAAATGGCTCCTTTGAAGTGGAATTTATTGAACCCCACACTATTTCGTTTAATATTACGTTTCCAACGGAAAATGCTAACTATTTATCAATGGGGGGAACTAGTGGTAACGAATTTTCAATTAGCAGAATAGATTTAAAAAATAGGGTAATACTGGTTGCCGACGATGAAGAGTTAAATTATATAATTCTTAAGGAGTTGTTAGAAGAATGGGGGGCTACCGTTTTATGGGTAAAAAATGGTAAGGATGTAGTTGCATTGGTTCAGTCCATGAATCCGAAGATTGATGCAATTCTGATGGATATTCGAATGCCTGTAATGGATGGGTATGCAGCGACCATGGAGGTAAAACATATAAATCCGAATATTCCGGTTATTGCACAAACGGCTTATGCTGCCGAAGAGGATAGGTTAAAGGCCAACGCTGCTGGCTGTAACGATTATATAACAAAGCCTATAGATCCCGAACAGCTTGCCAAAATTTTATTGAAAAATATTCACTAATAAATTCAAAGTTCAAAATAGAGTTCTTTTTTCTTTTACAATTCGTAATTGTTTCCCACTTTTGAAGTGTGTTAAGTGTTCGTTTCTTGCTGTGCATGTACGAACTTGTGGTTATGCAGTTTCTGTTCTGAAAATTAAGCCTCGAAGGAGTACAAGGTAAATTCGCTTGGTAAATTGTTATAATTAGAAATTCAGAAATATTGAAAATTCAAAAATAGATGAAAACTCAGGAAAAGTTAGAGTTGCTTAGAAAAGCAATGAAAAAAGAGTCGGTTGATGCATACATTGTTTATCATAGCGATCCTCATATTAGCGAGTATTTACCCGACCACTGGAAAGCGCGCGAGTGGTTATCTGGGTTTACGGGTTCGGCAGGAACGCTAGCCGTTACTCAGGAACATGCTGCACTTTGGACAGATTCCCGATATTTTATTCAGGCAGAGCAGCAGCTTAAAGGATCTGGAATAGAACTTTGCAAAATGGGTTTACCTGAAACTCCAGACATTCCTTCGTGGTTAGCAATAAACTTAAATCGCCAAGGGTTGGTTGCCACCAATGGAAAGGTTGTATCGGTATCATCGGCGAAGCAGTTGAAAAAGGCATTACTAAACTACGGCTTTGACGTTAGTTTTAAATACGACCTAATTTCCGATATATGGGAGGATAGGCCCAAGATGCCCAAGCAAAAGGCATATATGCACAGTTTGGAATATGCGGGCATTTCCATACAGGAAAAGTTGGGAAGTATTCGGAAACAGCTTTTAGCCAGCGATGCAACAGCGTATTTAATGTGTGCCCTCGACGAGGTTTGTTGGACTTTTAACATTAGAGGAACCGATATCGAATATAATCCCGTAGTGATTAGTTATGGGTATGTCGATCAGGATAAGGCATACTTATTCATCGATTCCGATAAAATAGATGACAACCTTTCGGATCTTTTCCGTAACGAAGAAGTTGAGGTTAAGGGCTATAAAAAACTCGAAAAGTTTCTGAGCAAATTGGGGAAAAATACTGTTTTGTTATTCGATCCTTCAAAAACAAACTTGGCAGTAAAAAAGTCAATTTCATCGAAGGTTAAAACCATTGAGCAAACGGGAGTTGTATCTATAATTAAGGCTAGGAAGAAACCAATAGAAATTGAAGGAATTCGGAAGGCTATGACTCAGGATGGCGTCGCTTTGGTAAAGTTTTTTAAGTGGTTGTACGATAATGTTGGGAAAATCGAAATTACAGAGTTGGATATTGCTCAAAAGTTAAGAGACTTTAGGGGTGAAAGCGAGTATTTTGTTGGCGAAAGTTTTGATACAATAGCCGGATTTAAGGATCATGGAGCAATTGTGCACTACAGCGCTACCGAGGAAACATCCTATAGCATCAAACCCGATGGTTTTTTACTTATCGATTCCGGGGGACAGTATTTGAACGGGACCACGGATATTACTCGAACAGTTCATTTGGGTGAACCAACCGAGCAGGAAAAGGTTGATTATACCTTGATTTTAAAAGGGATGATACAACTTTCGAAGGCGAAATTTCCTGCTAGCACAAGGGGCTCGCAACTCGATACGTTAGCACGTATGGCACTTTGGTCTAAAGGTCTTAACTATGGACATGGAACGGGACACGGGGTTGGTTATTTTCTTAACGTACATGAAGGGCCGCAACAGATCAGACCCGAAAATCATTTACCTATAGAAGTTGGTATGGTAATGTCCGACGAGCCGGGAATTTACCGTGCTGGGCAGTATGGAATAAGAATTGAGAATTTGATCGTTTGTCAGGAAGACGAAACTAACGATTACGGACGATTCTTGTCGTTTAGCACTTTAACGTTATGTCCTATAGATACTAAGGCAATAAATAAAGATATTCTTTTGGATGAAGAAAAAAGTTGGTTGAACAATTACCATAAACAGGTATATGAGCAACTTTCGCCTTATCTCGATAAAGAGCACAAGGAATGGTTAAAGGAAGCAACCAAGGATATTTAAAGTAAAGGCGAGTAAATTTTACTCGCCTATTATTTTTACTAAAACTCTTTTTCGCCTTTTTCCGTCGAATTCACCGTAAAATATTTGTTCCCATGGGCCAAAATCTAATTTTCCTTCGGTTATTGCAATTACCACTTCGCGACCCATTATGGTTCTTTTTAAGTGAGCATCGGCGTTATCTTCAAATCCGTTATGTTCGTATTGGGAATATGGCTTTTCCGGAGCCAGTTTTTCCAGCCAAACCTCGAAATCGTGATGCAACCCGCTTTCGTCGTCATTAATAAATACGCTGGATGTAATGTGCATGGCATTTACCAGTAACAATCCTTCTTTTACGCCACTTTCGCGAAGGCAGTTTTGAACTTCGGAAGTAATATTTATTAATTCACGTCGATTTTTGGTATCGAACCAGAGTTCTTTTCTATACGATTTCATTTTGTTAGTTATGTAGGTTGAAGTAGTTGGTAAACGAATGGTAATATGACTTTTTATTCAACATGAAACTCTTTAACAATTTTTTCTATCTTTTTGTCGAGTTCTCCGAGTTTTATATCTACGTCATCGTGCGTGTTTAGTTTACCTTTTACGCTAAAGTAGAACTTAATTTTAGGCTCGGTTCCCGATGGGCGTACCGACACTTTAGTCTCATCGCTTGTAATGAACTGGAGAACATCCGATTTGGGTAGTTCAATTTTAGCTTCTTTGCCTGTTTCCAGATTAGTGGAAATTTGTGTTAGGTAATCGTGAATTATTATAACAGCTTTTCCATCAATATTTTTGGGCGGATTTTTCCTGTAGGTTTCCATTATTTCCTGAATACGTTTTACTCCGGATATTCCCTTTAACGTATAGGAAACCATGTGTTCCTTAAACAGCCCAAACTCTTTGTATATGTCAAGCAGTATTTGGTACAACGTTTTTCCTTGAGATTTTGCCCATGCAGTAATTTCGGCAAACATGGAACAGCTAACCACTGCATCTTTATCTCTAACATAGTCGCCATACAGGTAACCGTAACTTTCCTCTCCGCCGGCAATAAATTTTTTCTTACCTTCCAAACTGCCAATTTTATCGGCTATATACTTAAATCCGGTAAGTACCTCAAAGTATTCAACGTTGAATTTTTTTGCGATTTGGGTTAGTAAATCTGTCGTCACAATTGTTTTTACAATAAACTCTTTTCCTGTGAGTTTTTTCCGATCGGACCACTGTTTAAGAATGTAATAAATTAGTATGGCAGCGGCTTGGTTGCCGTTTAATAAAGAGTATTGTCCATTTGGAAGTTTTAGTCCAATTCCAACCCTGTCGGCATCAGGATCGGTAGCCATAACCAATTCTGCATTAACTTCAACGGCCTTTTCGAGAGCAAGGGTAAGAGTTGCGTGTTCTTCGGGGTTGGGCGATTTTACGGTAGGAAAGTTGCCATCAATAATGTCCTGTTCGGGGATATTGATAATATTATTAAATCCGAATTTATGCAAAGAACGGGGAACCAATTTAACTCCCGTACCATGAATTGGCGTGTAAACAATTGGAATGTCCTTATACTTTTTAATAAGTTCGGGCGATAACGAAAGATTTGAAATTGTATTTAAGTACATTTCGTCTATTTCGCTGCCAATTACACGTATGAGGTTCGAATTCTCATTGAAGTTAACCTGGGTTATGTCGGTTATGGCCTTTACTTCCTGAATAATACCCTTGTCGTGAGGCGATACAATTTGACCTCCATCTTGCCAGTAAACTTTGTATCCGTTATATTCTTTCGGATTGTGCGAGGCGGTTATTACAATTCCGCAGTGACATTTAAACGATCTAATGGCAAAACTTAGTTCGGGCGTAGGCCTTAACGAATCAAACAGGTAAACACGTATTCCGTTTGCACTGAGAACTTTTGCTGCGGTATCGGCAAATTTCATGCTGTTGTTCCGTGAGTCGAAGGCTATGGCAGCCCTTAATTCCGGCAAATCGGCAAGCATTTTTTTTATGTAATTACTAAGCCCTTGCGTGGCTTTGGCCACAGTATAAATGTTCATTCGATTTGTTCCAACGCCCATTATACCTCTTAGGCCTCCGGTTCCAAATTCGAGTTCGCGGTAGAATGCCTCTATTAACTCTTCGGGGTTGTTGTTGATTAAATTCTCTACCTTTTCGCGGGTTCCCTTATCGAATACCGGTTGTAACCAACTTTTGGCTTTACTGTAAATCTCTTCAGGAATATTAGTGTTTGCCATAGTATGATGTATTTAAATTAGTCGGGTAATACAATCTAAAAGGCTATCAATCCAAAAAGGCGTTTCAACGTTATATGTGTTACGAATTTTTTTCTTGTTTAAAACAGAGTAGTATGGACGTTTTACTTTGGAAGGAAATTCAGAACTTTCGATAGGAATAATTTTACAGTTAAAATTACCTAATCTTACTATTTCCTCTGCAAAATCGTACCAACTACATACTCCTTCGTTTGAAAAGTGAAATATTTCGGGTTTGAAGTTTTCCTGTTCTTTACTAATAATAGCGAGTATTGCCTTGGCCAAATCGTTAGCATAAGTTGGCGTTCCGATTTGATCGAAAACAACGTTAAGTTTGGGCTTTGCCTCTGCATTTCTTATGATGGTTTTTACAAAGTTATTGCCAGTTGTAGAGTATAGCCATGAAGTGCGAATAATCATACCAACTCCCGATGCCAGAACCTTTTCCTCTCCGGCCAACTTCGATTTTCCATATATTGATTGAGGATTCACTTGTGCATCTTCTTTATATGGAATATGCGCATTCCCATCGAAAACATAATCGGTAGAAATGTGAATCAATTTGGTGCCATACTTTTTGCAGACTTGCGATAATACCTCAGGACCTTGTTCATTTAGTTTATAGGCATTTTGAACATCTTCTTCGGCTTTATCAACGGCGGTATATGCGGCACAATTAATGAGACATTTCGGTTTATGAATTTGGAATGTATTGTCAACTTGTTCTGTATTGCATATATCCAATTCATCGACGTCGGTAAAAATAAAAAAATAGGGGAACCCTGTTATTTTTTCAACTTCTTCTTTAAACGCATTTCCCAGTTGTCCTTTTGCGCCGGTTACTATAATGGTTTCAGAACTTGTTGTCATAGGTGAAGTTTATGTTAGCATCGTTTAAAATAGGGTGAACTTTATCTTTAGCCGATATAATTGCTTGTTCGATTGGTATTTTCCAGTCGATATTTAACGAAGGATCGTTATACATAATGCCTCTTTCTGCTTCGGGAGTATAAAATTCGTCGCATTTATAGTTGACAATAGCAATGTCGCTGAGAACAGAAAATCCGTGGGCAAAACCCTTCGGAATTAAGAATTGAAGTTTGTTTTCATCGCTTAATTCGATAGAATAATATTTTCCGTATGTAGGCGAATTTTTCCGAATATCAACGGCAACATCCAGTATTTTTCCCACAATAACTCTAACAAGTTTTGTTTGGGCGTAAGGCGATAGTTGGTAGTGTAGTCCTCTTATTACCCCATAACTGGATTTCGATTCATTATCCTGAATAAAGTTTATGCCTATGCCATTGTCATTAAATTGATTTTGATTAAAACTTTCAAAAAAGTACCCCCTGTCGTCTTTGAAAATTTTGGGCTTTATTACAAGTAAATCGGGAATTGATGTTTTTTCTACTATCATGATTGTCTATTTTATTTTTTCTTTGGCAAGGTCTATTAAGTATTGTCCGTACTGATTCTTTTTTAGAGGTTCTGCTAGTTTTAGTAATTCTTCCTTGCCTATGAATCCATTACGATATGCTATTTCTTCAAGACAGGCAACTTTAAGCCCTTGACGTTCCTCTATGGTTTGTATAAAGTTAGATGCCTGTAGTAAACTTTCGTGGGTTCCGGTATCAAGCCAAGCCATTCCTCTACCCATAAGTTTAACGCTTAACCTCTTTTCTTCAAGGTATAGTCGGTTTAAGTCGGTAATTTCAAGTTCGCCTCTTTTCGAAGGTTTTAATTTTTTTGCTTTAGCAATAACATCGTTGCTATAAAAATATAGGCCGGTAACCGCGTAGTTCGATTTTGGATTTTCTGGTTTTTCTTCAATGCTGATTACCTTTCCGGTTTCGTCAAACTCTGCAACTCCATATCTGTGAGGATCCTTTACGTAATAACCAAACACAGTGGCTCCGTCGGTAAGTTTTGCACTTTCGGAAACCATTTCGGATAACTTTCCTCCATAAAAAATGTTATCGCCAAGAACAAGGCACACACTATCGCTTCCTACAAATTTTTCACCAATAATAAAAGCTTGAGCCAAGCCATCGGGTGAGGGTTGTATGGCGTATTCAATGTTTAATCCTAGTTGCGAACCATCTTCAAATAAATCTTTATATAAGTGAATATCCTTTGGCGTGGAAATAATTAGTATATCCTTAATTTTAGCTAGCATCAAAACCGACAAAGGATAATATATCATTGGTTTGTCGTAAATAGGTATTATTTGTTTCGAAATGCTCTTAGTTATTGGAAATAGCCTGGTTCCGGCTCCTCCTGCGAGTATTATACCTTTCATTATAGAATTTTATTTAATAATAGACTTAAAATAATTTATTGTTTCGGATAGACCATCGTTAAGAGTTACGGTTGGTTTCCATTCCTTTAGTTCTTTAGTTGCTATGGAAATATCGGGTTTACGTTGAATGGGATCGTCAACAGGTAAAGGCATGAAAACTATTTTCGATTCGCTTTTGGTAAGTTCAATAATTTTCTGAGCAATTTCCAGTATTGTAAATTCAACGGGATTTCCCAAGTTCATGGGACCGGTTATTCGATCGTCTGTGTCCATAAACTTGATTAGAGCATCAATAAGGTCGGAAATATACATGAAACTGCGGGTTTGCTTACCATCTCCAAATATTGTAATATCCTTGTTAGTTAAAGCTTGTACAATAAAGTTAGATACAACTCTACCATCGTGTTGTCCCATGCGAGGTCCGTATGTGTTGAATATTCGGGCAATTTTAATACGAACGTCATTTTGTGTGTGATAGTTAACAAATAACGTTTCGGCGCAACGTTTTCCTTCATCGTAGCACGATCTTGGGCCAATGGGGTTAACGTTGCCCCAGTATGATTCCGGTTGAGGGTGAATTTGCGGATCGCCATAAACTTCACTGGTTGACGATTGAAGAATTTTTGCCTTTATCCTTTTTGCCAGTCCGAGCATATTTATTGCTCCCATTACCGATGTTTTTACCGTTTTAATGGGATTTAGTTGGTAATGAATCGGGGAGGCGGGGCAAGCCAGATTGTATATTTCGTCAACTTCGGCATAAAAAGGAACGGTTACATCATGCCGTATAAGTTCGAAGTATGGGTTATTTATTAAATGAACTATATTATCCTTATTACCTGTAAAAAAATTATCGAGACAAAGCACATCACATCCTGCATCAATCAGTTTTTCGCATAAATGCGAACCAATAAAACCAGCACCTCCTGTTACCAAAACTCTTTTTCGCATATTCTTTTGTGAATTAATCAAAACAAAAATAGCGTTTTTTATTCGGGGAAAGCATAAATAGTCCTATTCTTTTTAGGGGCTTTTGACTTCGGGCATGAAAAAAATTATACACTATTTCCTTATAATGATAAAGTTATGTATTTTTGCACTTTGATTTTTTCTATAAATAATGTCTAATTAATTAACAACTAGAACGTTAATGAGTGAACAAGAAGAAAAGGCTGTAGAAGCCACAGAGGTTGTTAAGTCTGCAAATGCAGATCTTGAAAACTTCGACTGGGAAGCATATGCGCAAGAAGGCGAATATACTCCCGAAGAACATAAAAAATTAGAGTCGTTGTACGACAAAACCTTATCCACAGTTGCTGAAAACGAAGTGGTTGAGGGAACCGTGGTTGGTATTACCAAGCGCGAGGTTTTTATTAACATTGGTTACAAATCCGAAGGTGTTGTAAGTATTAGCGAATTTCGTTACAATCCTGAATTGGCAATTGGCGACAAAGTTGAGGTTTACGTAGAAAGCACCGAGGATAAAAAAGGTCAACTTGTACTTTCACACAAAAAAGCACGTTCGTTGCGTTCATGGGATCGTGTGAATGCTGCATTCGATAACGACGAAGTTATCAAGGGTTACATCAAGTGCCGTACAAAGGGTGGTATGATTGTCGATGTATTTGGTATCGAGGCATTCCTTCCTGGTTCGCAAATAGATGTTAAACCTATCCGTGATTACGACATTTTTGTTGGTAAAACCATGGAATTCAAAGTGGTTAAAATTAATCACGAGTACAAGAACGTTGTTGTATCGCATAAGGCACTTATTGAAGCCGAACTCGAACAACAGAAGAAAGAAATTATTGCAAAACTTGAAAAAGGTCAGGTTCTTGAAGGAACTGTTAAAAATATCACCAGTTACGGTGTGTTTATCGACCTTGGTGGTGTGGACGGACTTATCCATATTACCGATTTATCGTGGGGTCGCGTAAATCACCCGGAAGAAGTAGTTCAACTCGATCAGAAGTTGAATGTAGTAATCCTCGATTTCGACGATGCAAAGAAACGTATTGCTCTTGGTTTAAAACAGCTTACTCCTCATCCTTGGGATTCGCTTGATGCAAATCTTAAAGTTGGCGACGTGGTTAAGGGTAAAGTAGTTGTTATTGCCGATTACGGTGCTTTCGTTGAAATTGCCCCTGGAGTAGAAGGATTAATTCACGTTTCCGAAATGTCGTGGAGCCAGCACCTTCGCAGCGCACAGGAATTCCTTAAAGTTGGCGACGTTGTTGAAGCTCAAATTCTTACCCTCGATCGCGAAGAGCGCAAAATGTCCTTGGGTATGAAACAGTTGAAACCAGATCCATGGGAAAAGATTGAAGAAAAATATCCTGTAGGTTCCAAGCACATGGCAAAGGTTCGCAACTTCACTACTTTTGGTGTATTTGTAGAAATTGAAGAAGGCGTTGATGGTTTAATTCATATTTCCGACCTAAGTTGGACTAAGAAAATTAAACATCCTGCTGAATTTACATCAATAGGAGCCGAAATTGAAGTTGTTGTTTTGGAAATTGATAAGGAAAATCGTAGGTTGAGCCTTGGTCACAAGCAACTCGAAGAGAATCCTTGGGACGTATTCGAAACAATTTTCACTTTAGATTCTGTTCACGAAGGTACTATTGTTGACATATTCGACAAGGGTGCTGTTATTGCACTACCTTATGGTGTTGAAGGTTTCGCTACTCCTAAACACCTTATTAAGGCAGACGGAACGCAGGCAAAGGTTGACGAAAAGTTACCATTTAAGGTTATCGAATTTAACAAAGCAGCTAAACGTATAATTCTCTCTCATACACGTACTTTCGAAGAAGAGAAAAAGGCTGAAGAAAAGGTTGAGAAAAAATCTAAGACTTCATCCACAGAAAAAGCTGTGAAAAAGTTGAATGCTAATATAGAAAAGACTACCTTAGGGGATATTTCTGAACTTGCTGCTCTAAAATCTGAACTCGAAGAGAATCAGAAAAAGGAGAAAGCAAAAGGAGATGAGTAGTTATAACGTTTAACCATTTAATCCTGAACGAAATGGAATTCAAAATTGAAAAATTCGATAAGCATACTTTGGTTGAAGTTAAGGAGGAAAAACTCGATACAAACATTGCACCGAGTCTTAAATCGGAGTTAGTGCTTATTTCTGGTAATGGCGAGCGAAATATCATACTAGATCTTAGTAGTTGTCGCTATTGCGATTCTTCAGGGTTAAGTGCTATACTTGTAGCAAACAGATTGTGTAAGAATGCAGGGGGAACATTTGTTCTTACTGGTCTTACTGATGCAGTTGAGCGTTTAATTACAATTTCTCAACTTGATACGGTGTTGAACATTGCTTATTCTATGGACGAAGCGGTTCAAATAATTGATAAAGCCGAAAGTGAAGTTAAAAAGTGATTTTTTCACTTACAATACTAGGGAGTAGTTCTGCACTACCTACTTCATTACGTTTTCCAACCGCTCATGTGCTTAATGTACATGAGCGGTTATTTTTGATCGATTGTGGAGAGGGCGCTCAAATTCAGTTGAGGCGCTATCACCTTAAAATGAATCGTATAAATCATGCTTTCATTTCGCATGTACATGGTGATCATACTCTTGGCTTAATTGGATTATTGTCAACTTTTAATTTGCTTGGACGGAAAAATCCGTTTACGGTATTTGCTCCTTCGGAATTTGAGGAGGCGCTTTTTTTCAACTTGAAATTTTACGCTAACAACCTTACTTTTCCGGTAAACTTTGTTCCTGTCGATACATTTAAATCACAGGTTATTTATGAAGACAAGCATGTAATGGTTACAACGTTGCCATTGCATCACAGAGTTCCTGCCGTTGGTTATCTTTTTACCGAAGTGGTTGATAAGCTCAACATAAAAAAAACGTTTATCGATAAGTATAAACCCGGAGTAGGCAATATATTAAGGATTAAAGCGGGGAACGATTACGTTTCTTCTGATGGAACGGTAATTTGTAATAGCGATATAACTTACCATTCGCATTTACCCAGAAAGTATGCCTACTGTTCCGACACCCTGTACAGCGAGCGTTTGGTTGGGTTAGTAAAAAATGTCGATTTGCTTTATCACGAGGCAACTTTTTCGCATAACGATTTGGAGTTGGCCAGAGCAACAGGGCATTCAACTGCGGTTCAGGCTGCTACCGTTGCTAGCAAAGCAAATGTAGATATGTTATTGATAGGGCATTTTTCGTCGCGATACAAGAAAATAGGGGATCTGGAACACGAGGCAAAACAAGTATTCGAGAAAACAGTTGCAGTTTCGGACGGACAAACATTTACTGTCCCCGAAAAGAGAAATATTCTTGTATAAATTAAGATTCTTTGTAATAGTTGGTTTGGGGTTTTATTACTACCTTTGTGCAATCAATAAAGAGTTCTCAAAGTTCATCATTTTAGTTAGTATAAATGCATCAAAAAGTTCTTATTCTCGATTTTGGATCTCAGTACACTCAGCTTATTGCCCGAAGGGTAAGAGAATTAAATGTTTACTGCGAAATTCATCCGTTTAATAAACTGCCAAATATTGACGAGTCTGTCAAGGGTGTAATTCTTTCGGGTAGCCCTTATTCTGTAAGAGACGAAAAAGCACCTTTTCCCGATTTATCAGAAATTAAAGGAAAACTTCCTTTGCTGGGTATTTGTTACGGAGCGCAGTTGCTTGCCCAAACAAACGGAGGAGAGGTTATGCCCTCTAAAATTCGTGAGTACGGTAGGGCTACAATCGAGGTTAAGGATTTTTCGTGTGAGCTGTTTCAAGGGATGTCCGACCATTCTCAGGTTTGGATGTCTCATGCCGATACAATAACAACCATTCCAAACAGTTTTAAAATTGTAGCCAGCACAGCCGATGTACGTGTAGGCGCATTCGAAGTAACGGGCGAAAAAACTTATGGCATTCAGTTTCATCCCGAAGTATATCATTCTACCGAAGGAGCACAGTTGCTAAAGAATTTTGTTGTTGGAATATGCGGTTGCAATCAGTCGTGGACGCCGGCCTCGTTTATTGACGAGACGGTTAATAAGTTACGAGCCGAAATACATGACGACAAGGTGGTTCTTGGCCTATCGGGAGGAGTGGATTCTTCGGTTGCTGCATTGCTGCTTCATAAAGCAATAGGAAAGAATTTAACCTGTATTTTTGTTGATAATGGTTTGTTGCGTTTAAATGAGTTTACTCAGGTGCTTGAATCTTACAAGGATTTGGGCTTAAACGTAATTGGCATTGATGCAAGCGAAACTTTTTATAGCGACTTAAAGGGAATAACCGATCCCGAACGTAAGCGAAAAGCAATAGGAGCTGATTTTATTAAGATATTTGAGCAAGAATCTCGAAAAATCGAGAATGTAAAATGGCTGGCTCAGGGAACTATTTATCCCGATGTAATAGAATCTGTTTCGGTTAACGGGCCTTCGGCCACCATAAAATCGCATCATAATGTTGGCGGGTTACCCGCAAAAATGAATCTTAAAGTGGTTGAACCGTTAAAACTTCTTTTTAAAGATGAAGTTCGTCGGGTTGGCAGGGAGTTAGGGTTACCTTCTGCAATTCTTAATCGTCACCCATTTCCGGGGCCGGGTTTAGGCATTAGGGTTATTGGAGAAATTACTCCCGAACGTGTTAAACTTCTTCAGGAAGCCGATAATATTTACATTATTGGCCTTAAGGAAGCCGGTTTGTACGATAAAATTTGGCAAGCAGGTACAATTCTACTTCCGGTTCAGTCGGTAGGTGTTATGGGCGACGAACGAACATACGAGAATGTTGTTGCTTTAAGAGCGGTAACTTCTACCGATGGAATGACAGCCGATTGGTTTCATTTCCCTTACGAGTTTTTGGCTCGAATTTCGAACGAAATTATCAATAGGGTTAAAGGAATCAATAGGGTTGTTTACGATGTTAGTTCCAAACCGCCTGCAACTATCGAATGGGAGTAATGAACTTTTAACTGTTTTTTTCATTTATACTAGTCGAGTTAAGGCTATAAGAGTTAAATTGCCATTTTTACTAAATCCGATTTTCTAATGGTTAAGAAAATGTATAAACGTATTGTGTTAATTGGAGCATTCTTGGCGTTTTCTGTTTTGGGATATGCTCAGGGGGTATCCAGTTTTAGTGCCTACAAGTTTGTTAGGTTTATTCAATATCTTTCTTCGAATTACGTTGATACCATCAATGTAAACAAAATGGTTGACGATGCTATTATCGATATGCTTTCGCAACTTGATCCTCACTCTGTTTACATTTCGAAGGAAGATGTGCAGGCTATGAACGAGCCTTTGGAAGGAAATTTTGATGGGATAGGCGTGGAGTTTAATATTATGAACGATACGCTCATGGTTGTAAATCCTATAACAGGAGGGCCTTCGGAAAGGGTTGGAATTATTGCAGGCGATAGAATAATTGCCATTGATGGGAAACCTATTACAAATATTGGACTTAAAATTCCCGATGTGCACAAGTTGTTAAGAGGCCCAAAGGGAACAAAAGTAACGGTTACAATCTCTCGAAAAGGAGTTGCTCAGCCATTGGAATTTACAATTACCAGGGATAAAATTCCAATTTTTAGCATCGATGCTGCGTACATGGCAAAGCCTAATGTTGGTTACATAAAAATTAGCCGTTTTGCTGCAACTACCGAACAGGAATTCATCGATGCTATGAACAGCCTTAACAAAAGGAAGTTGAATAGTTTGATTATCGATTTGAGAAATAATGGTGGCGGTTTGTTGGGTACAGCCTACGAAATAGCCAACTATTTTATCGATAAGGGAAAACTCATTGTTTACACCGAAGGTCGTAACAGCCCGAGAACGAATTATATATCAACGGGAAAAGGATATAAGTTCAACGGAAAAGTAGTGGTACTAATTGATCAAGGGTCTGCTTCGGCAAGCGAAATTTTAACAGGGGCCCTTCAGGATTGGGATAGAGCATTAATAGTTGGGCGCCGTTCTTTTGGGAAAGGGTTGGTTCAGCATCAGTTGCCCTTGCCCGATGGTTCCGCAATTAGGTTGACTGTTGCACGGTATTATACTCCTACCGGTCGCGAAATTCAACGCCCTTACCATAATGGCGATGTAATGAAGTATTATGAGGATTTAAACGATAGGTTTGTATCTGGAGAGTTGTTTAACCGGGATAGTATTCACATGTCCGATTCATTGAAGTACAAAACGCTTGTAAAAGGAAAAACGGTATATGGCGGAGGAGGAATTATGCCCGATGTTTTTGTTCCACTCGATACCAGTTTTTACACCAATTATTATGGTAAATTGGTTCGCTCTGGTTTATTATATCAATTTGCACTAAATTGGGTCGATGAGCATAGAAGCGAATTACTAAAGGAGTATAAGAATTTTGATAAGTATAATAAGTCTTTTGAGGTTAGTTCTGAACTTATAGATGAGTTGACAAAACTTGCCGATAGCAAAAAAATAGAGAAGAATGAGGAACAATTAAATATTTCGTTGGCGGAGTTAAAGGTTCAACTTAAAGGACTTATTGCGCAGTCGTTGTTCTCGTCGGGTTATTACTATCAGGTTACGAATGGAACCGATGAGACATTTTTAAAAGCACTTGATGTTTTGGATAATTGGGGTAAATATAAATCCTTAGTTGTTGAATAACATCGTAAATTAAATGGATAATTACCTGTAAATAAATAAAATGGAAACATTAGATGAATTTCGGCAATTAGGTTTGTCCGAAAAGGCTTTAGAAGCCATCAGAAATAAAGGTTTTGAAAAGCCTTCACCGATTCAGAAAATAACGATTCCGGTAATTCTAGGCGAAGATGTAGATATCATTGCACAGGCACAAACTGGCACAGGAAAAACTGCTGCTTTTGGTCTTCCAATTATTGAAAAATTCGAAGGGAAATCCGATGTTATTAATGCGTTGGTTTTAGTTCCAACTCGAGAGTTGGCTCTTCAGGATTGCGACGAGATTGTGTCGCTCGCCGAAAAACGAATATATGCTGTGGCTGTTTATGGTGGACAGTCAATTTCCGAGCAAAAGCGAAGAATTAAGAAAGGAGTACAAGTTGTTGTAGGAACGCCGGGACGAATACTTGACCTATTGAAAAGGGGCGATTTGAACCTCGATAATTTAAGCATGTTTGTTCTTGACGAGGCCGACGAAATGCTAAATATGGGTTTTATTGATGATATTGAGGCCATAATGAAGTACACGCCAAAGGAAAAGCGTACGTTACTTTTTTCGGCAACAATGCCCGATAGAATTGTGAAGTTGGCTAAAAAGTACATGAAATCACCCAAAAAGTTGGAAGTTGATAAAACTCAGCCAACTACCGGGTTAACCGATCAAATTTACTTTGAAGTTCGGGAATCTGATAAGTTCGATGCGCTTACCCGTATCATCGATATTGAGCCGGAGTTTTACGGTCTTATTTTCTGCCGTACCCGTAACGATGTGGATGTGCTAAACACCAAGTTAATTGAGCGTGGTTATGCGTCCGAAGGGTTGCACGGAGAAATTACTCAGGCACAACGTGAGAAAACATTAGCACGCTTCAGAAAGCGTTATATTAATATATTGGTTGCTACCGATGTAGCTGCTCGTGGTATTGATATTGTTGACCTTTCGCATGTTATTAATTACAGCCTTCCGCAGGATGCTGAATCGTATATTCATAGAATTGGCAGAACGGGAAGGGCAGGAAAGCAGGGTACTGCAATTACTTTTGTATCGGCAGCCGAGTATCGGAAACTGAATTATGTGCAGAAAGTAACAAAGTCTAATATTCGTAAGGAAATTCTTCCTGCAGCCGAAGATATTGTTGCTGTTAAGAAGGAGAAGATTAAAGATGAGTTATTCGATATTATAAAGAAAAAGGCTTATACCGATTACCTTGGAATGGCAGAGGATTTAATTGCAATAAATAGTCCTGAGGTTGCCTTAGCGTCCTTATTGAGATTGGCTTTTAAATCGCAGTTGGAAGTTTCGAATTACCAGGAAATAAGAACATTTAGGGTTGATACCAAGGGAACAACCAGGTTGTTTATTGGTTTAGGTAAAAAGGATGGAATGACACCTCGGAAACTTTCCGAGTTTATCCGTAAGGAAGTTAAAATATCCGATAATCACATTGATGATATATTAGTTCGCGACGATTTCTCGTTTATTACCGTTTCGTTTACCGATGCAGAGGTTATTTTAAAAGCATTTGCAAGGCACAAATCCGATGGGAAACCATTAATAACAAAAGCCAAACCAAGATCGTAAAGTTTTTTATTAGTAACAATGTCAGAAAAGTTTGAAATGATTGCCAAAACCTTCCAGGGTTTAGAGGAGGTTTTGGCCATTGAATTAAAAAATTTGGGAGCCGAAAATGTTGTTCCCGGATGTCGCTCTGTTAGTTTTTACGGAGACAAGGAATTGTTGTATAGGGCAAATTTTCAGCTTCGAACAGCCATTCGAATTTTAATGCCCGTCTATACGTTTAGCGCCCATACTGTTGACGAGTTTTATGGCAACGCGAAAAAATTCGATTGGTCGAGTTTGATGACTTTAAACCAAAAGTTTGCTGTGGATGGCGTGGTAAATTCCCAGTATTTTAACCACTCGAGGTATGTTGCGCTTAAGTTTAAGGATGCGTTGGCCGATCAGTTTAGGGAAAAATTTGGAAAGAGGCCGTTTGTCGATCCGCGTAATCCGCAAATACAATTTCACGTACATGTAAATAACGATATATGTACTGTTTCGATTGATTCTTCCGGAGAATCGTTACATCGGAGAGGATATCGAGTATCGCAGGATATTGCTCCGTTAAATGAGGTTTTAGCTGCTGGAATGATAATGATAGCGGGATGGAACGGGGACTCCGATTTCTTAGATCCCATGTGTGGATCGGGAACATTGCTAATTGAAGCGGCGCTTATTGCCTATGGTATAGCACCGGGAATATTCCGTTCCCATTTTGGATTTGAAGATTGGCTTGACTTTGATCCCGATTTGTTAGAGAAGATTTATAACGACGATAGTTTGGAACGGGATTTTGAGCATTCAATTATTGGAATAGATATATCCAGGCAGGCTGTAGAGTCTGCGTTAACTAATATAAAACAAGCTGGACTTCAACGTAAAGTAACGGTCATTCACAAATCTATTTTCGACTACGATCCTGTTTTTGAAGGACATGGTATGGTTATAACAAATCCTCCGTATGGCGAGCGTTTGCGTAAGGATCAAATTGAAACCTTTTATAAGCAACTTGGCGATACCTTTAAGCAAAGGTACAACGGGTGCGATGTTTGGATGATAAGTTCAAATTTTGAAGCGTTAAAGAATTTTGGACTACGCCCTGCTCAACGATATAATTTATTCAATGGTGCCTTGGAGTGCAAGTATCAGAATTTTCAAATATATAAGGGAAGTTTAAAAACGAGCAAGAAAAAAAGGTAAAAAAAAGAATATCATTTTTTTACACTAAATAGAATACACCGCTTGTTTTTATGAAAATTTCTTATATTTGTTTAAAGTTAATGTGAATTCATTTGCAGGACGAGCGGTCAAAAGATCAAGTAAGCAATTTTATTAATAAATGCTATGCACAAATGCAGCAAGGTAATATTATTGTTGCATATAAAGGTGCTATAGATGCTGATTTAATTGCCGACACCCTTACTCTAATTGAAACTAAATTAGAAAGGGATGTGGAGCATAGTTTAACCCGTAAAAAGATTTATAACGTGATGGTTGAATGTCTTCAGAATTTATTCCATCACGTTGATGCTATTCCCAATACAGGAAATTTAAATTACGGAATTTTTGTGCTATCCAAGTTGCCAAATGGATTTTATATTGCAACGGGTAATATGGTTAATGTTTCTAAAAAGCCGGTATTAAAGCAAAAGATTGATAAGATTAACTCTCTTAACAAAGATGAATTAAAAGAATTTTATAAATTTGTTCTGAATAATCAAACGTTTTCCGAGAAAGGGGGCGGAGGATTAGGACTTATTGATATTGCTAGAAAAACTGGAAGTAAACTTAATTATAGTTTTGTACCTTTTAACGACAGTTTAGATTTTTTTAAGTTAAGTGTAATTTTAACCGAGTAAACGCTAAATTATCAATACTATGGAATTGCTCAATATTGAAGGGACACCCAAAACTCCAACTGTTAATATGAATCCAAACTCTGGAGAGGTTGAGATTAAAGGAAGATCTATTCCAGAAAACTCTATAGAGTTTTACAAGCCAATAATAGATTGGCTGGATGAATATTCTGGAAGTCCACAACCAAGTACAATTGTTAATATTCAGTTGGAATATTTTAACACATCATCTTCGAAATGTATATTGGATGTTTTTAAGAAGTTGGAACAGCTTAAAAAGAACCAGCACGATGTGCTAATTAATTGGTATTACGAGGAAGATGACGAGGATATGCTTGAAGCGGGGGAAGATTACGAATCAATTATAAAGGTTCCTTTTAAAATGATTCAAATTGTTGATTAAAAAGTTTATTGATAGGGAAAAATAAAAAAGGGTGTTTAAAACACCCTTTTTTATTATGCCTCGGATTCACCTCCAAGACTACCTAGCCATTCGAGAAGGCGTTTTAGTAATCGATAATATAATACGATGTAAAGTAATCCGCTGAATATCCATATAACAATAGTATTTATCCAAAAGGTATTGAAATATTCTCCGAAAAATTGCTTTACCGGAGCATAAAAGTGAGCCCTTATAAGTTTGGAACTTGGGTATAGGTATATTGGGTCAACTTTTTGGATAAGTTGATCCTTGTATTCGATAATACGATCAACTTCCCCTGTGTTTTTTACAAAGTCGGCTAGACTTTCGTTGTAATAGCGTTGCTTTAATTTAAGGTAATTGTCCCGATCTTCAGGTGTTGCTTGTTGAGAATTTATATAAGCATCTTTCCCGTCGCTCGCTTTGTTGTATAGTTTTACATAGTACTTTCGAACCAAGTCCAAGTAACTTTTTATTTCGTCAAGTAGCTGTGTATTTATCTTTTCCGAAGGATCTAGTTGATTGTACTTACTGAATACTAACCCGGAATTTTTAACAAAAGTCATCTCCTTAATAATCTCATTTCTAAGAAGAAGAATGGCGTGCTTTATTTCGTCTTGTTTTTTAGGATCTTCATAGTTTCTGTAACAGAAGTCGAGTTTATTTTCCAACGATTTAAGCCAATAGTTTCTTTTAAAATCCGATATACTCATGGCTTCTTCGTAAACCAATAACGGTTTTTGGTATGGATTTTCGGTGAACTGGTTAACCGCTAAAGCCTCGTATGCCCAGCGGGCAATAATTACGTCGCCATACAAAGGAATGTTGCTGGGCGAAGAAATAGAAGGGTTTAATTTTTCGTACTTTACTATTATTCCGCTGAGTATAATTTGGGGTATAACCAAAAATGGTATAAGGATGTAAATGGTAACTACAGTTTTAAAACTATCCGATATAACCAAGCCTAGCATGTTCGACGAGAACCAAGTGCTAAAGAGAATAAGCCAATACGAAAAGTACATTCCTTTTATTTCTAAGATAGAATTGCCTATTATAACGAATAGAAATGCTTGAATGGCCGAAATGGTAAGTAGTATGGTTACCTTGGACATTAAATAGCTGGACCAACTTAAATTCAGAAACGCTTCTCGTTTTAGGATTTTTCTATCCTTAATTATTTCTTCGGCGCTGACGGTTAACCCTACAAAAATTCCCACAATAACCGACATAAATAGGTAAACCGGTAAGTTACAATTCTCCATTAGAGTGTAGCCTACTCTATTAGAAACATCAACGTTGTAATACTTAATAATGTAGGAGAGCAGTACGGCCAATAGTGGCGTTTCGAATATGTTTATAATGATGTATTGCGTATTTGCCAACTTGGAAAGCACATCGCGTTTTATAAATATTCGGAGTTGCTTTAACCAAGAAGGTATTTTGAAGTGAATTTTAGGTAAGGTTTGTGGTGTTGTATTATTTTTTCCATTGCCTTCGAAATACTTCAAAAAATGTTCATTCCATTCCAAAGGACTAATCTTTCTGGCACGAGTAGGATTCCCATATTCATCCAGAACTTTTGCTTCAACAATGTTGAAAATTTGTTCCGGATTAACATTTCCACATAGCGTGCACTCGCTTTCGTTCCAATTGGCGTGTTGTACTCTCGATTTAAAGTAAATAATGGATTCGATGGGATCCCCGTTGTATATTAAATAACCTCCGGTATCAAGAATAAGCAACTTGTCGAACATTTTAAAAATATCCGACGATGGTTGGTGTATAACAACAAAAACTAACTTTCCTTTTAGTGTTAGTTCCTTTAGAAGGTCGAGAATATTTTCGGAGTCGCGGGAGCTAAGCCCTGAAGTTGGCTCGTCGAGAAACAGAACTGCTGGTTCGCGAATGAGTTCGAGTGCAATGTTTAGCCTTTTACGTTGTCCTCCGCTGATTTTCTTGTTCAAAGGAGAGCCAACTCTCATATCCTTTATTTCGTAGAGCCCAAGACTAATAAGCATTTTGTTTACTGTCTTATTAAGTTGTTCGGGCGTATAATTGTCGAAACAAAGTTTGGCGTTATAGAAAAGATTTTGGTAAACGGTTAATTCTTCTATCAACAAATCGTCTTGCGAAACGAAGCCTATTTGGCCTTCAATCAACTCTTTTTGTCGATGAATATCTATTCCGTTAATAAGAATTTTGCCTACATCGGGAATTTCGCTGCCGTTTAGAACGTTTAATAGTGTCGATTTTCCTGCACCGGAAGAGCCCATAATTCCGACCAAATGTCCGGTTTCCTCGGTAAACGACATTTTATGAATGCCGATTTTTCCACCTTTAAAGCGATACTCGATATTTTGAACATCGAAAACAATGCGTTCCTTAATTTTATCCTGAGCAAATCTTCCAACGATGTCGCTAAAATAAATTGGCTTGATTTTAGGGTTACGAATGGAAGAGCCATTGTTCAGAACGTAAATTTTTTCGCTTTGAAGTAGATGTCCGTTCAGGTATAGTTCATGATCGCCCTTGTAGCGGATAAAAAGAATGTTGGCCGATTCTACGAAAACAATTTTAATTTCGTCGTGTAGTCCTTCTACGTATAAATGTTTATCGTCCGGAGCCGATTGTACAATCTTATTATTTACGGTAAGAATGTTAGGCGATAGGGCTATTTGTTCGAATTTATTTAGAACAAAATCTTTTAGTAGCGAAAATTCTTCCTGAGGAATGTAGAACGTTTCGGCAACAGTGGAAATAAATTCCATTTCCTGTTCGGTAACCTCTCCTTCCTCCGGTTTAACAAATTCGAGTAGGCGTATTAGAACAACCGCCTTTTGTTGTTGGATTAACTCCTCGTTTATTTGTGCACAAATTTTGAGAACTCTTACCGAACTGGACGAGGTACGTTTTTTAGATTTTGTTTTTTCGCTTTGTTTTTCCTGATAGAGATTATAGTAGTAATCGAAAACCTTAATGTACTCTTTAACCAAATCTTGGTTTAACTGGTTGTTCAGAAATTCTTCCACAACCTTTCTACGGTCCTGATAATCGCTATCTTCGGCTTCTTCGGCAGTTACTGGTCGGGCAATTATTGCAAACAGTTGCATTAATGCTTTTAGGATCGATTCGCTCATACCGTTTTAATATTATTGCTTGTAACCAATTAGTAGCATCACATAACCCGGGGTAAAAGAGCTATTACCAACAACATCTACCTGAATTGTGCAGGTTACCGTAGATTTAAATGTAAAGTTCCAATAGGGGGTATAGTCGAAACTTTCGTTTGTAAAAAGCAAGTTTTTGTCGGTATCGTAAACCGAAAATACTATTTTTCCTTTTTTTACGGTACTACAAGCGGAAATTCGGTATGTATTATCGCTAAAAAAGGTAGTGCGAAATTCAATTTTTTGGTCGGGTTTAAGTGCTGCAAAGTAATCCTGTCCATCGGATATAAACTCGCTTGGAAAGTTTAACTCGCAGGACCGTTTAATCCTTTCTATTTGACCCTTTGAGGTAAACGTGTTACCTAAAACTATGAAACAAAGTATAAAAAGTGTCCGCAGATACATGAATTAGGTTTTTATTCAACTATTTGTTTTCGTAAGGTTTCAATTTTTTTATCGATAATCTGAATATGGTATTCCGACATTACAACCCTTGAAGTACTGTTAATGGTAATGAGTTTGTTTGCCTGATCCACAATGGGGTCTTTATATGAGTACGAGTAAATAACACCGTCGAATTCATAGGCAATATCAATAAGTTCGTCGATTAGCGATGAGTACAATTCGGAACGGTAATAGTATGGAGTAAGTAAATCGATAAGGTTATCGAGGGGATGTTTTTGTTCGCCAATGCGATTTATTATTTCTCTGTTATTGGTTTGAATGGCAATTTTACACAGAATGTAAAGAGATTCTATCCATCCTCCGGTAATTATTAATGCGCCAATATCGTCGCGCTCGTTAGTTTTCAGGTAAAAATCGGCATCGGAGTAAGCGCTTGCAAAAATGCGAATAAGCGAATCCTGTGTGTTGATGTTATTTTCAATTCTGTTAAAGAATTTATTGTCGAATTGTTGGTCGATGCCAAGTTGCTCGCTAAGTTTCTTTATTGAGTTTAGGAACTTGATGGATTCCTGTGTCTTTTCATACAGGTTTAGGTATCCCATATCCGTTCCGTAAACTCCCAGGTTAAGCGCTTGTTTAAAGGATGTGTTGTACCTTGAGTAGGCATCGGGAGTATTAAGGGTGTTTTCGATAAAATCGATATTATTGGTTTTGATAAGGTTCATAACCTGCCATGGCGAAGGTATGGGAAAAATAGCATTTTCGAATTTGATTATTGTTGATAAAGTATCGAGATTTTCAATGTCACTCGATTGTTTTTCCGTATCATTACGCGAAGATTTGCACCCGCTAAATAAAACGAAAGATAATATAAGTACTAAAAATATAGGTAGGCCTTTTGTTATGGGTAGTTTAAGAATCCTCATTTTACGCATGTAAATTATATGCAAGTATAAAAAAATTATCGAATTATTTAATTAATGATAAAATTAGGGAAAACTATTGAATTATTGCTGAGGTTTGAATAAAATATTAATTTTTACGGCATAAAAAGTAAACTTTTCCAAAATATTTTACTCAAACAAACTATAATTTTTAAGTTTGAAAGCGAATAATTTGCGTAAAAATATTTCAACGAGGATAGTTTGAATGTTTAATTAAAATATAAAAAAGTGAAACGATTTGTACTTTTCCTATTACTTGGGGCAGCGTTAAGTTCCGTAGCGCAAAAGCAGGAAATATCCCTACAACAGGCAGTTCTTGGTCAGTGGCGTGAATTTCGCCCTCAAACTTTAAATGGTTTTAGTTGGCGACCGGGAACTACGGAATATTCCTATATTCGTCAGGATTCTATGGCTATTGTTGATGCAAAAAAGCCTGCTTCGGTATCCTTTTTTGTGCTTAACGATTTAAATAGCATTCTTAAGGATGCCAATTTGGATGAGGTTAAATGGATTAACCCGAAATGGGCAACTAAGGATTTATTGCAGGTGAATACACCATCGGCTATTGCTTTTGTCGATTATAATACCCGTAAGGTGGTGTCCAAGTTTAAAGTGGAAGAAAATGCTGAGAACGAATCTTTCAATGCCGATAATTCGTTAATGGCTTATACTGTTGAGAATAACTTATATGTTGCCGATAACAACGGTAATGTAACAGCCGTAACAACCGATACCAATAAGGGAATAGTTAACGGACAGTCGGTGCACAGAAACGAGTTTGGTATTGATGGTGGAATTTTTTGGTCGCCAAACGGAAAGTTGTTGGCCTTTTATTCAATGGACGAATCAATGGTAACCGATTACCCTTTGGTTGATATAACCACACGTATTGCTACTGCCGTAAACATTAAGTATCCGATGGCCGGAATGAAAAGCCACGAGGTTAAAGTTAAGATTTTCAACCCGAGTAATAAGTCGATAGTGGAGTTGAAAACAGGAGAACCTAAAGAGCAGTATTTAACAAATGTACAGTGGAATGCCAAGGGCGATAAGGTTTATATTGCAGTGCTAAATAGGGAGCAAAATCACATGAAATTCAACTGTTACGATGCTACTTCGGGAGATTTGCTTTCTACTCTTTTCGAAGAAACGGACGAACAGTACGTTGAACCGCTTAACCCTCCAATTTTTCTTGCCGATAACTCCGGTCGATTTATTTGGCAGATTAGGAGAGACGGATGGAATCATCTTTACTTATATGATGAAAGTGGAAAGTTAATTTCTCAGTTGACCAAAGGAAATTGGGAGGTGACCAAGGTAAACAGCGTTGATAGTCAAAAAGGAGTTGTTTACTTTACGGCAACAAAGGAAAATCCTTTGGATAGGGATTTGTATTCGGTTAGCGTAAAGAAAGGTGTTGTAACCAGGTTAACAAAAGGGTTGGGAACGCACTATAGCATTGTGAGTCCGGATTATAAGTATTTCATGGATTTTTATTCAACAATAAGCATTCCTAACGAGGTTAAGCTATACAGCACAAAAGGTAAAGTTGTAAATGAGTTGATAAATGCTAAAAATCCTTATGCCGATTATAACGTTTCTTTACCCAAGTTGTTAACTCTAAAGGCAAATGATGGAACGGAACTATATGGGAGAATTATTACTCCAACAAATTTCGATTCTACCAAAAAGTATCCTGTAATTGTTTATGTTTATGGTGGTCCTCATTCGCAACTGGTAACAAACTCGTGGATGGGTGGTTGCAGGCTTTGGGAGTGCTATTTTGCCAATCAGGGGTATATAATGTTTACGCTTGATAACAGAGGTACATCCAACAGAGGAGCCGATTTTGAGCAGATTGTACACAGGCAACTTGGCACACAGGAAATTGCCGACCAACTTGTTGGCGTTGACTATCTGAAATCGTTATCCTATATCGATACTACCCGTATGGGTGTTCATGGTTGGAGTTTTGGCGGTTTTATGACAATTTCGCTTATGCTTAGAACTCCTGATATTTTTAAGGTAGGAGTTGCCGGAGGTCCTGTTACGGACTGGAAATACTACGAAGTTATGTATGGCGAGCGTTATATGGACACTCCACAGGAAAACCCTGATGGCTACAAAACCGCCGATTTAAAGCAGTATGTAACTAACCTTAAAGGTAAGTTGCTAATGATTCAGGACGATATGGACAAAACCGTAATGCCGCAAAACAGTCTGACCTTAATTCATGAGTTTGTAAAGAACGGTGTTCAGGTCGATTTCTTTATGTATCCGCAGCACGACCATAATGTAATAGGAAAGGACAGGGTTCATTTAATCGATAAAATTTTACGCTACTTTAACGATTACCTATAGATTATTATTACAAACAGTTTTCAAAAGGCGGGAGTTATTCCTGCCTTTTGTTGTACTTTTGCAGTTCATTTAGAGGGTGGGTATGTCTAGAACATTTTCAACAAAGCAAATTTGGGTTATCGCTTATCCTATAATACTGAGTAGTATTGCTCAGAATATACTTAATGTTACCGATACTATCTTTCTTGGGCGTTTGGGAGAGGTTGCTTTGGGTGCTGGTGTTATAGGCGGACTTTTTTACAACGTATTGCTAATGTTTGGCTGGGGAATGGCCCTTGGCGGACAGATAATTATAGCCCGAAGGTTAGGCGAAAAAAAGGATGTCGAAATAGGAAAGGTACATACCCAGTTGATTTACGGATTGGTGGTTACGTCGTTATTGTTGACGTTTCTAGTATATATAGGAACAAGGCCTTTTTTGAACATGGCGGTTAGTTCTGTTCCTATCCGAGAGGCCGGGAAAGTATTTCTTCACTACAGAACATGGGGGTTGCTTTTTGCCTTTTTATGCTACTCTTTCAATTCCTACTATGTGGGAATTGCCAAGACGAAGGTGTTAACCATTGCTACGTTAATTATGGTGAGTTTTAATGTGGTATTCGATTACGGGTTGATATTCGGACATTTTGGTTTGCCAAAAATGGGAATAGCCGGAGCTGCAATGGCATCCGCTATTGCGGAAGTTGTATGCACGCTGTTTTTGTTTGGCTATACATACTTTTATAATGATTATAAACATTACGGACTTTTCCGTTTTGGTAAACTTAGCAAGCAATACCTGAGTCGAATTTTGAATGTTTCTGTTCCTTTAATGTTTCAATTTTTCCTTTCGATATTTGTGTGGCTGGTATTTTTCCTTTTCATCGAAAAAATGGGAGAGTTGCCGCTTGCTGCTTCCAACATTATTAGGAGTGTTTACATAGTGTTGATGATTCCGATTTGGGGGTTTGCTTCGGCTACAAATACAATAGTAAGTCAACTGATTGGCAAGGGAAAATCCGACGAGGTTATTTCGACGGTAAGACGCATTTTAACGCTAAGCGTTAGTTCTGTTGCTGTTCTTGCCGGAATTGTTCTGATTTTTTCTTCAAAAATAATAAGGCTATACACTTCGAATAACGACATTGTAACAACTGCCTTACCTGTTATTCCTGTAATTGCATTGGGAGCAGTTGGAATGGCAATGGCGTTTGTTCTTTTTAATGCCGTTTCGGGTACGGGTAATACACGAACATCCTTATTAATAGAAGTTATTACGCTTGCGGTATATTTATCGTATGCATACTTTTTAGCGGTACAAGTACAAGTACGGCTTCCGTGGGTATGGACTGCCGAAATTCTTTACGGAATAGGAGTAACCACTGCTTCGCTGCTATACCTTGCATCGAAAAGATGGTTGGGGAAACAAGTTTAAGGCTGTTTCCTTCGTAAAATGCTGTAAATCTCCAAATCGGTGTATTCGTTATCAATGAGAATTTCACCGTCGCGCTCAATTCCTTCGAATTGAAATTTTAATCTTTTGGGTACGTTTTTGCTGGGGAAGTTGCCGACAGCGCATTTTATTTGAATTCTATTTATATCCAGTTCGGTAAATGCGTAATCGGTTAAAGTTTTTACCGATTGCGTAATTATCCCTTTTTTCTGATAAGTTTCGGATAGCCAGTAACCAATTTCTGTTTTTTTATTGAGTTTATCGGTATCCTTGAATCCTATTAGTCCGGCAAACTTGTCGTTGTAATGGATAACAAAAATCAGCTCTACCTTTTCGGGAGGAACCGAGTATATGAAGTTTATAAAATCTTCGGAATCGGAAATGCCCTTTGTAAAATCTACAAATGGAAGCCATTTGCGTAGGTACGCTCTTTGACTGTCGATAGTCTCGAATATATCTTTCGCATCGGAAAGTTCAATTTGCTTTAAAGTGATGTTGTTGTTAACCTTTAATATTACCATGCTTGGGAGTTTTAGCATTAAGATGTTTTACAGATAGTTTGGCATATTTATTTTTCTTGATCCTTTTTAAAAGAATTGGGGTATTGGCACTTGTACGATACTTTTCCGCTTTTGTCTCTTATCCATGTCTCGAATTCACGCTTGTTCTCTTTTAAAATAATAACCCTAGCACCGGGAGTAAGAAATCCGTAAATGTTCTTTGTTCCGGAAAATCGTCCGTAGGCGAGAGCAATACCGTTTAAAACTCCAATATAGTCGTTAACATGGTCGTGCCCAACAAATGTTCCCATAATATCGCCCTGTTCGAGCATGGATACATACATCCCGGAATTAACCAGCGGGCTGCATACATCTTCGTGCTTAGAGCCAATACATGATGCACTATCCTGTTGCCACAGCGTTTTGTACTCGGGCAAGGGTATGTGAAAGAATGCCAATGCAGGAACCGGAACACCATTGTTTTTCTTGGTATATTTTATACTTTGGTTTCTATACCAGTTAATTTGCGAAAAATCTATCCAGGCATAGGCTCCGTCAACTTTCCCTTTTAGCGGATTGTAAGCATTAGAATCGAAGAAGTACAGTAACGCTTCGTTTTCACCGTTTTTCCCAGAAATGGTTACAATAAAGTTGGTTTCGCCATGTACCCCTTTTGTTTTAGCGTTTAAATTGTATGGCTGAGAGCGGTAAATTTGGGACAGGGTTTTTCGGGATGTACCAAACTCGTCATCGTGATTTCCCAGTACAACAGCCCAAGGAAGTTTTTTATTCGCAAATATGGTAGCTAGTTTATGTATGAGTTTTTTTACCGAATCCTGATAGGTAACATCACCTGTAATAACAACTAAATTAGGTTTTTCTATATTAATAATTTTTTCTGCTGAAGCAAAAACCGTGTCTGCAATGTTGTCTTGCAGGTGCATATCGGTAAACTGAACAATTTTAAATTCTCCATTTTTATCGAAATGTAACCTGTTGTTTTGTTGAAACGAATTACAACCGAAAAGGGTTAGCCACCCAAATACAACTATGAAATATTTATTCATGCGTCTAGTAATTATGCTTTTGTTTTATATCGATAGTACTGTTTCTCTAGTAATTTTCTGCTAATGCAATGCCCGTGTCCGGGTAAAAACAGGTTACAGTCGGTGTCAAGGCATTTTTTCCAACTTTCAACCAACTTATTTTTGTTATCGGCAAACGGGGTAAGAATGGAATTTTTAAAAACGCCGAACATTGCATCGCCAACAATGGCAATTTCGTTATCTACAACAATACTGATAGAATCGCTCGAATGCCCCGGTGTCTCTATTATTTTTACATTTAACGATGGAATCCGGTATTCGCTGTTTTCTATAAGAATATCGGGGGAAAAAGTGTGATAGCCAAAACGTTTTTTGCCAATGAATCGCCCTACTTTCGATATAAGCTTTGTATAAAGAAAAGTTCCGTTGGGTATTCGGGTATATCCGTTTGCTACGGAGTTTTCCGCATTTTTCGAAACAACTATTTTACACTGATTTTCAACTTTTACTTTGTATGCCGATTGGCAATGGTCGAAATGAGTATGCGTTAAAATCAAGCAGTCTATTTTTCCTTGTAAGTCAACCCTTGCAATATTACTTAGCAATTTGCTGTATGCCGACGAGGTTCCGGTATCTATTAGCGCTGCATGGGTGTTGTTAACAACCAAGTAGGCGTTACTTCTACCCGATAATACCCTGTAAATTTTAGTACCGTTATTAGTAACCCAGTATTTCATATACTTTTATGCGATGCTTGACAATTTCTATTTTGTTAAAGTTAAAATTTCTCCTTTTATCCTTAGTTGCTATCCTTGTATTGTTCGGGTTTGACGGAAATGGTAAATAAAAACACTCCTGCTTTGTCTTTGTAGGAATAGTTTACGGTTACGTTATTATCTCTCATTTCCTTCATATCCGGGCTTGTTTTAACAAAGTTTGTAATGGTAGGTTCAAGGTAATTTTTAACATCGTCAACGTTTACCGAGTCTATATTAGTGCTAATAAGTGTGTAGTTATATTGAAATACATTGTCAGGTAGAGCAACAGCGTTGTCGAGTCTTGTTGCATTGTCAACCATAATGGGGCACGACTTATTAATTTCGCTGGCGGTTTTCATTAAAGCTTTGTCAAAGGCGGGTTTTCTAAACACTTCGGCTATTTTTTCTCCGCCCAATTGTCCAATTGCGTAAAAAATGGCAAAGGCAACGGTAAATCCAATCCAATATTTGAGTCCTTTTATTTTTTTTGGTGTTGATGTTTCATTGGTTGGTGTAGTCATTTCCGTTGTACAAAACAGCTGTTTCCAATCGTCGAAAGTTTTTTCCGAGTTCCGTTTAATCCAGTCGGAGTAATTGTTTTCCAACTTTTTATTGCAATTCGAACAAAAAATTAAGTATTCAGATTTAACTTCGTTTAAATGGCCGCAACTTTTACATTTTAAATAGTACATGTCGATTTTAGTTTTTAGAATACTAAAACAGTCGTTAAACCTTTTTAGATAAGCTGAATTTAGTAAATGTTTCCATTACGCTTTGTACGTAGGTTTTCGACACCGGCAGTGCAATTGCCGACGGAACATCAAGTTCAAGGCTTAACTCGTCCTTGTCCTTCCTTAGTATTTTTACCTTTTCGAAGTTTACCATGTACGACCTGTGGCAGCGAATTATTTCCGTTCCGTTAAGCGTTTCTTCCAATCGTTTAATGGTGTTCCGAAGCGTAAATCGGGCAATTTTTTCCTTATCGATGTAGTAAATGTTTACGTAGTTATCGGCCGATTCAAGGTAAAGTAGATTTTCAATTTTTACCGAAAAGCGAAGTTCTCCCTTTTCATCGTGAAAGGGTATCATGTTTTTAGAAGTATCGGTGCTAGCCGGATTTTCGGTTAATTTTTGTAGTTCCGATTTTTTTTCAATCCACGAGAAGTAAAGCCAAAGTACCGAGTAGGGCAGTAGCAGTACCAATGCGGTATTTTTAGCCGAAACTTTAAATAAATCGAGGATAAATCGAGGGTCGTGTAGTTTGAACTTTTCGAAAAGGGTGTAAAACAGAGCCATGAAAAATACCTCGGCAATTACCCAAACCAGATAATGCCACACTACCAGCGTTTGTCGCTTGGCAACCTGATACATTATAATTCGGCTAATAACAACAACCAAAACGCCGGTAAGAATAACCAAGCTGGAGTAAGCAAAAAATTCCAATTTGGTAACGTTAAACCAAGTTTCGGAACCGAAAGGCGCATAAATATTGATAAATACTAGCGCAAATGTTGCTGTGAGTATTATCAACCGGACAATGTTCTTCTTTTCGGTTAAGTACTTTGGTAATGGATGTTGGAGATCGGCCATGGCAAATTTTTCAGAATCCAAATTTAGTTATTCGGCGTAAAAAAATGCTTCTTTTTGATTTAAGACATCCAATCTTAGAAATAATTTTCACCCCTATATTCTAAAATTCACCCCATATTTTATGTTTTAATCCCATCGTTTTGTGCTGTAACCCTCTTATTTGCACAACCCCCTTTCCGTGATGTTCTTTGTAGCAAAAGTAAAATCAACGCAATATGGAATTCACAAAAATTTACAATGAGTTGAAGGATGTTTTTTCGTTGGACAATGAAAGAACTACTATTAATGGGAGTGGGATGGAAATTAGAATTATGCAGTTTAAAAGCAATTCCAGCTTGGTTTTACCATCGAATGGAATTGACGAGCAGACTCTTTTTCATCAAACTATAGCTACTTGCGACGAAAATATTGAGGAGAATAGAACATTTAGTTATCCTGTTTTTGTTCCTAAATCGGAAGGTTTGCATAATAAGGCGATTGTTTTACTACATGGGCTGAACGAGCGTAGTTGGCTAAAATACTTACCGTGGGCGTACTACCTATCGGAGAATACCAATAGACCGGTAATACTTTTTCCTATAGCATTCCATATGAATAGAAGTCCGGAAAAATGGGCAAATCCAAGAGCCATGATGCCTCTGCTAAGCAGCCGTCAGCAGGCGGTGTCGCCCGATTTATCGACCTTTGCAAATGTTGCTTTAAGCCAGCGTTTAAGTGATGATCCGCTACGCTTTTTTGCATCGGGAAAGCAAAGTTCCGAGGATATAACCCGTTTGTTGGAAACAATAAAGAAGGGTGAGTATCCATTGTTGGCGGAAAATTCCCATATCGACTTTTTTTCGTATTCAATAGGGGCTTTTCTGTCGCAAATACTTTTTATTGCCAATCCTAAAGGTTTGTTCGACGATTCCCGTTTGTTCATGTTTTGTGGAGGGGCTTACTTTAGTGAAATGTACGGGGCTTCGCGTTTAATAATGGATAGTCAGGCATTTGCAAATTTGCGAAAATACTACTTGGGCGATTTTCTAAAAGAGTTAAAGGTTGATTCTCCTTTTTCGGAGTACGTAAATGGAAATGATATTAGCGAGGCTTTTGTGTCGATGATATCCCCTGATTTGAACGCGGACTTTCGGCAGAATAGGCTGGAAAAGTTGAGCGAAAAGATTAGGATAATTGGTTTAAAAAAGGATCAGGTAATACCTTCCAGTAAAATAAAATCGACTTTTTCCGATATTAAGAATAGGGTGAAGGACTTTTTTCAGGAGTTGGATTTTCCTTATAAGTATTCGCACGAAGTACCTTTTCCGGTATTTAGCGATTCAAAATCGTTACAGGTTGACGATAACTTTAACCGGGTTTTTCAACCTGTCGTTGAATTTCTGGCTTAGTAGGTGGTGCTCTTTGCTGGTGGCAAGCAAACGCTGTCGGGATTTAAATCCTGATGGCGTTT